>ENA-ORTS01001362-ORTS01001362.1-human-gut-metagenome-genome-assembly--contig:-NODE-1362-length-16831-cov-3.042203_pt1 | contig 16831 bp, 20 predicted proteins | sample MGYA00241911_ERZ509186 | MGnify/ENA primary metagenome ERZ509186 (study PRJEB26280, sample SAMEA2338852) | human gut metagenome | biome: human gut; feature: human-associated habitat; material: faeces...
TGTTTGCCGAAAGGCAATAACAATAAATATATCCCCGATTCAGCAATTTGGTCGGGGAGGTTTCAGTGTATGTACAGAAGAATTTACTTTAAAGACTGAAACGGTCATTTTGTCGTATATGATTTTCTAGCTCTCCGACCGCCAAATCTGGCGGTTTTTTGCATAAAATAATGGAGATGGAAAATATGAAAAAAATAATAATGATATTAATAGGATTTATTCCAATATTTTTAAGCGGATGCGCCAGTATCGTATCCAGAGGAAACCAATTGGTTGGTATTAGTACAGAACCGGATGACGCTGAAATAATAATTAGAAACAGCAAAGGCCGGGTTGTTCATAAAGCAAAATCGCCAACCAATGTATCTTTGGTTAAATCTGACGGGTATTTTAGTGGTGAAGCTTATTCTGTAAATATAAAAAAGGAAGGATATTCCGGAAAAGAAATAATTATAGATAGTACGTTAAGTGGCTGGTATTTATTTGGGAATCTTGGATTCGGAGGATTGATAGGGTGGTTTATTGTGGATCCGTTAACAGGAGCTATGTACAAATTAGAACCTGATGAAGTTAATGTTTTTTTGGAAAAGAAATAGGAGGAAAGAATGGGAAAAGCAATAAATTTGTGTCTTGCAGTTTTATTAGTTGTTAGCGGATGCGCTTCTTTTGGAGGTCATTCACCTGAAATTAGTAGTTTTCCAGAAACAAATATAAAGCCAACGCTTTTAATTAAAGTAAAATTTCGCCAATTTATAAATGATGAACCTAATTATATGTTTTCTGAAAACGGACGAGCAATGTTGACCGATAAGGTAATTGAAAGATTTAATATGTCAAATATGTTTGGTAGCGTTGGAGATGATATAAAAAATCCGGAATACACTTTAGAAGTAAATATTGAAAATAGGGGTGATGCCAGTATGATTATGGCATTTTTAACAGGGCTTTCTCTATATATTATACCAAGTTGTGCAACCGATGATTATAAATTGGAGGCTAAGTTAATTAATAACAAAACAGAAAAAGTAAATAAAATTGCTATGAAAGACTCTATAACAACATGCCAACAGCTTCTCTTGTTGTTTGTGATGCCGTTTAAATTTCCGATATCAGAAATTAAAACAATGCAAGATAACTTTGTTGACAATCTTGCTTTAAATGTAAATGAAGCAATTCAGAGAAACTGATTAACAAAATAAGGAAAACACAAAGTTTTGTGTTTTCCTTATTACATATTTTAAGAAACGATTTTCAGGCCGACAACGCCGACAATAATTAAACCGACGCTGACGATTCGTGACAGTTTTCGGCTTTCTCCGAAGAAAATCATGTTGACAATAACAGCGCCAGCTGTTCCCAGTCCCATCCAGGTGGCGTAAGCAATGCTCATGTCCAGATACGTCAGGGAAAAATACAGAAATAAATATGAAAGCGCAAAACCGCAGGCAAAGAGTGCCAGATTTGTCAGATTTTTCTTCCGGCTGAAAAGTTTTAGACCGATAACTCCGAAAATTTCCAAAGCCGAGGCGATAAAAACATAGAACCATCCCATTTTTTTTACTCCTTTCCGGCACCTGAAGTTTCATTCTCCGCCAGTTTCAGACTGATGACGCCGATAATGAGAATGGCAATGAAAAAGCCTTTGGCCAATGAAAATTCAACATGAAACAACAGCGTGTCCATCAGAGCCGTGCAAATTGTACCGACAGCGGAAAAAATAGCGTAAACCGTTCCTGTCTGAATGCTTTCGCAGGCTTTTTCCAGAAAATAAAAATCAGTGACAATGATAACGGCGATAATTGAAAAATGGAACCAGTTTTCCGCGGCATTAAAGCCATATATCCAAAGAAGTTCGAAAATACATGTCAAAATGACATACATCCATCCCTTGCTAATTTTTTTTCTCCTTTTTTAATAATATAACAATTAAAATTATAACAGGAGAGGGAAGATTCGTCAACGCCTCCTTATGACAAACAAGAATAATGCAAAGTTATCTCTCGTTGTATGTCGAGGAGGTGTAGAACTGCAGTTCAGCCGGCGTAAACGAAATTGAGTGCGTGTCGGAGGTCACTCTCATTGTTATGGTTTCTTCGGTCTTTCCGCTTGCAGCAATAGTAGCGTCCGTAAAACGTTCAATATTGTTTTTAATTGCTTCGTCAAAATCCAGCTGTTTTTTCTTGGCTTTCATAAAACTGTCCAACAGTTTTTTTGCCATAACGCCGGCAACGGCGCCGACCACCGGATTTCCAAAAGCAGCACCAACGGCGGCGCCGGAAATCTCAGGGAGATAATCTTTGGCTTTTTCTGAGATTTTTTTTATTCTTTGACGCAGTTTTTCGCGCCTTTCTTCATCATTTTCCATATCAGCCTCACACTTTACCCACAACTAATATGAATTATATATTTTTTTGACAAAAAAATCAAGAGCCTATTTGCAGAAACGGAATATAAAATCAAATAAGGATTTGATAAATGGAACAAAATATAAATATTTCACAAGGCAAAAGGAAAATTTTCATGAAAATGGCTGATTTTGAAGCGTATGCGGTAAAGCATAAATTAATTAAACCCTCTTGACACTTGTATTTTTGTAGATAGAATAAGCGGGAAAATCAATTATTTTGTCTAATAATTAAGCTTAAAAATTATGAAAAAGGTAAATTTTTTACTGGCCGCCAGTCTGGCGCTTCTTGTTTCCTGTACACAAAAGGATCAGCTTCCCGAAAATCCGAAAGATAAACAGGAATATCGGGATTCAAACGGAAATTCATGGATTTGGAATGCTTTGCTGATGCGCTGGGCTTTAATGCCGTCAACAACATCAGGCGTCGCTTCTTCTCCGGCATATTTTTATTATCCGGGGAACAATAGCTGGACAAATGCCAACGGTGTTAAAGTCGAACCGCCGTCAACCGTAAACAAGTCAACTTACAGTTCGGTCAAGCCAAATTCAAGCCGCAGCGGTTCTTCTTACGGAAAAAGCGGCAGCAAGCCGTCTTCGGGAAAAGGTTTTGGCAGCAGCGTCAGTCGTCCGTCACATTCATTTGGAGCTTAAAATAAACTGATTATGGAAAGATGTTTATGTACGCCGCGCCAAAATTACCGGAATATTATTGAAAATCAGGGCTTTGGTTTTCATGAGGATTACTGGTTGGAGAATGCTTATTACCGGATGACGCTGTCAGAAGTTAAGGAGCTGGAAAAGGCAACTAAGGAATGTTACGAAATGTATTGCGCAGCAGCCGAGGCCTGTTTGTATGACAATAAAAGGCTTGAGGCTCTGCATATTCCGCTTGAAGTTCGCGAAGCGATAATCAGAAGCTGGGAGGAGGATGATTATTCTCTGTATGGGCGTTTTGATTTTGCTCTTGTGAACGGAGTTCCAAAACTTTTGGAATTCAATGCCGATACGCCGACTTCCCTGATTGAAGCGTCGCTTATCCAATGGTTTTGGAAAGAAGATATGTTTCCTGATAACGACCAGTTTAATGGTATTCATGAAGGATTAGTCGCTTCCTGGAAATTTATTGCCGAAAAATACAACAGCCGGACATGCTGTTTTGCTTCGGTAACAGATTGCCTTGAAGACAATGCGACGTTGGCTTACCTCATATCAACGGCAGTTGAGGCCGGGGTAACGCCTTATGAAATGGATATCAGCAGTATTGTTCATGAAAACGGCTCCTTATACGCGCCGGACGGCAGCCCGATAAACTTTATGTTTAAGCTTTATCCCTGGGAATTTATGTTTCGGGAAGATGCTGCCGGTTGCACGACGGAAATGTGTTGGCTGGAACCGCTTTGGAAAGCTTTAATGTCTAACAAGGCAATGCTGCCCATACTGTATGAAATGTTTCCGCAGTCGCCTTATGTTTTGCCGGCCTATGCCGAACCGGGAAAATTGTCTTCATTTTGTAAAAAGCCGATTTTCTCCCGGGAAGGGGCTAATGTTGAGTTGGTCAGAAAAGGTCTTGTTCTCGAAAGCTCGGACGGTGAATACGGCGAAGAAGGATATATCTGGCAGGAATTGGTCGATTTGCCCCGTTACAACGGTGTTTATCCGATTCTCGGAAGCTGGGTGATTGGCGGAGAACCTTGTGGTTTGGGTATCCGGGAAAACACGTCCCGCGTTACTGACAATTTAAGCCATTTTGTTCCGCATATTATAGCCTAAGCCGGTAAAATTTAAAACGACGCAAGAATTTGCGTCGTTTTTTGTTTATAGCGATGATTTTTTTTCGCGATTTCTGTTTCTAAAATCCCTCTTCTTTATAGGGGCGGGACATTAGTTCTTCCATGGCAGACTTTAACGGCAGGGCATGGAACAGAATTTTGTTGATTACTTCACAAATCGGCATCTCGATTCCCAAATCTTGAGCGCGTTTCAAAACGGCTTGGGTCGTATAAATGCCTTCAACCGTTCTTGTGTTTTCTTCAATCAGCTTTTGGGCATGTCCGCAAAGGCCGACTTCGTAACCAAAACTGAAATTTCTGGATTGCGAGCAACTGCATGTCAGAACCAAATCCCCCAGACCGCACATTCCCATCATTGTGCTGATTGTTCCGCCCAAGGCTTTGGAAAGACGCGTCATTTCATTTAGCCCGCGCGTAATCAGAGCAGCCCGGGCACCATCACCGAGACCGGCTCCTTCAATCATCCCTGAGGCAATGGCTATGAAATTTTTTACGCTGCCGCCGATTTGCGGGGAAATCATGTCAGTTGTTGTATAGGGGCGAAAATAAGGCGTCGCCAGCATTTGTGTTAAACGGGCGGAAATACTGTTCTCGGCACAGGCAATCGTAACAGAAGTAAGCTTTTGCCGTGCAATATCGACAGCAAAGCCGGGGCCGGATAAAATGGCGGTTGTCAAGCCGGGAACCTCTTCCTGTACCGCTTCCGAGAGCATTTTTCCCGTTTCAGCCTCAATACCTTTGGCGCATAGAACAATAACGGTTTCTTTCTTTGCAAAGGGTTTTATTTGCCGGAGAATTTGCCTTGTTGCCTGTGCGGACACGGTTAACAGGACAATATCTGAAAAGTCAAAAATCCGGCGAATGTCGGATGTTGCCTTAATCGCATCTGGCAGCGGAATATTCGGCAGACATTTGTTGATGTGTTTTTGGTTGATACTGTCAACAACATCTTCTTTTCGATCCCAACACAAAATCTCGTTACCGGCGCGAGCTGCCGTCAGAGCCAGCGCTGTTCCGAAAATCCCTGTTCCGGCAATTCCGATTTTTTTCATAAGCATCTCCTTGTTTTATTGATTCTATTTGTATAAAACAAAACTTACCGCCACGCTTAATAATCCCACTGATGATGCTTTAGGTCAATATGGGTGTCATCTTTCAGAGTGATGCCTTCTTGGGCGAGAAGATATTTTTGGTTGTCCCAGCCGGGAACTAGCCTGCCGCAGTGGTTGACAATCCTGTGGCAAGGGTAGTCGCCGTAATATTCTGCCCGACTGAGAACCTTGCCGACAAGACGGGAATTTTTCTCCCGCCCGATTAGTCTTGCAATCTGTCCGTAGGTTGCAACTTTCCCTTCCGGAACTTCCTCTACGGCAGATAATATTTCGTAAGCTAAATCATCATCTAATATTTTTTTCATCTGTATTTTCCTGAAACATGAGATTCGGCTGTCAAAAATGTTTGTCAGTCGCCAAAAAACATGGGCGCATAATCGCCTTGCGCATTATAACCGTAATTAATACGGTTGTTGCCGACGGATGAGGGGACATAGTCACCATGGGCATTATAGCCGTAATTTATATTATCGTTGCCGACGGCGGTCGGTACGTAATCACCATGCGCGTTGTAACCATAATTAATGCGGTTATTGCCAACAGAAGTTGGAACATAATCTCCGTGAGCGTTATAGCCATAGTCAATATTATCATTACCGATAGCGGTAGGAACATAATCGCCATGGGCGTTGTAACCGTAAGTAACTTTTTTTCCGTCAATTTCCGTTGGGACATAATCGCCGTGCGCATTGTATCCATAAACAATATTTCCGGCTTTGGCTGCTTCTGTAAAAAACACCAAAGAAACAAACACTATTGAAATAAGAATTTTCATTTCCGGCTCCTCTCCTGAATGTCAAGATGTTATCTTTATTTCGGAAAATAATCAATATGTTATCTTGCTCATTGAGGTTTAAATAAAAATAATATAAACTCTTTAAAAATATAATTTTGGGAAAATGAAAAAATTATGCAGTACACGAATAAATACCAATCTCCTCTGGGAGAAATATTGTTGGCGGCTGACGAAAAGGGGCTGACAGGTTTGTGGTTTAAAGGCCAAAAATATTTTGCATTATACTTAGATAAGGAACACGAAGAAAAAAATCTGTCGGTTTTAAAAGATGCAAAACGGTGGCTGGATATATATTTTTCAGGCAAAGAACCAAACTTCAAATTACCGCTCCATTTTACGGGAAGCCCTTTTCAAAACGAAGTTTGGGAAATTTTATATTCCATCCCTTATGGAAAAACGATGACTTATGGAGAAATTGCACAAATTCTTGCTAAGAAAAAAGGATTAGTTCAAATGTCTGCTCAGGCGGTCGGCTGTGCTGTAGGGCGTAATGAAATATCAATCATAGTGCCATGCCACCGGGTTGTTGGGAGTTCCGGCAGCCTTACGGGTTATGCCGGAGGAATTAATAAAAAGATAGAATTACTCAAACTTGAAGGAGCATGGCAGGATAAATTTTTTATTCCCCAAAAAAGCACCGCTCCTTAAAAGCCGAAAATAATAACATAATCGACTATAGTCATCTGACTAAGTAAGGTCTGATAACGCTCAAATACTTGGCTGGCTTGCTTTTGATGTCAGACCAGATATGGAATTTTCTGAACAACAACAAAAAACAGAAGGTTTTAAAATTACTTTGTTCGGAAATTTTATTAGATGGTAAAAATGTAGATATTTCAATAAGAAAACCTATTTTAGTACTGGCTAAAATAGGCTCTTGTCAAGTTTGGCTGGAGACATCGTGCAATTTTCGAGCTAAATTTATAATGTGTATTGCGTATATTTTTACAATTTATTCCTCAAAAACTTGCATCTTCAAAATAAAATCCCTAAATAACAAGAAAATAGTTAATTAGAAAACAATAGAAAAGAGAATTTGAATAAATGTATCCTTGGCAAAATTTTATGATAGGTTTGGCTGAACATTTAGCATGGCCGATTTTGGTAGCAACTTGTATTTATACTTTCAAAAAAGATATACAAAAATTATTATCTCGGCTTACGAAATTACCAGGTGGTGCAGAACTAAGTCTTGAAACAATCGAAAGACAGCAAGAAGATAAAAATGAATTTGATAAATTATTAGCTCAGAGACAGCTAAGTGAAAAAGAAGAAGATATTTCCAAGAAAATTGAAGAGGAGGGTAAATAATTATGAGCTTATGTAATAATAAACAAAAAGCCTTACTCGAGCTAATAGAACTTTTGAACAAGGGAGTTGATTTATTAGCAAACAATAATTTGGATAAGGAATTATATGATGCTTTTGAGAAATATGTTCAATCTACTATTAAATTAGTAGATGCTGCATATACTACTACTTATGAATTTAGTTTTGCAAATAATTATGATCCTCTATCTCCATATAGATATAATCCATTTTCGGGAGGTAATAGTTTATTTTCAAGTATGTTTTCTCATTCTAGTACAATACCAGTGAATTATAGTATTCACTCAGCCGATATCACTCAAAATTGGGGAGGAAATGATGGCAAAAAGTATAAAAATGAATTAAAGATACTTTTGCAAAGACTGATTTCAATATTAAAAATTTTAATTACCGAAGATTGAAAACTCTTTATGTTTTAAATTGATGTTAAAAAGTTTCTGATTTGTAAAGATTAAAATTTTGATTTGGGCAAAATTATGGAAAAAAATTATACTTTTGATGGGTGGGTTAGGCAAACAGATTTACGTTTAAGAACGCTATATCCCTTAATCCAAACGGAAATTTATGAAATACAAGAAGAAAAATATCTTATATATACCCCTAGGGAAGATCTTTTGGTGGATGATGATTTTAAGAAGAAGTTTAATTATTCTATCAAAAATGCAGCACTTTGGTGTGAAATTACAAATGATAAGCCTCAAAAATTTTTAAGAATTATCCCAATAGTTAATGATGAACAAATTGGGAAAAGCTTGGATGTTTTATTCAAAAATCAGTCTATGTTTAATGAGCTTTTTAACATAAAGTTTCCTAAGGTTAATTTTAGAATACATGAAATGGATGAAAATAGAAATATTTTAATCGAAATTAATGATAAGAAATATATTAATGAAGTAAAAAATTTTTGTATAAGTTTGAATGAGCCCGTTACATATACGATAGGTGTTGATCCTAATCTCGTTTATTCCGCTCCTGTAAAAGATAGGATGACAGAAGGTCTAGATATTCATAATTTTCCAGAAGATAAGAAAATTTTTCCGTATTTAGAAGAAGATGATCAGTTTTGGATAAATAATATTGAAAATATATATGCTGGAAAATTAAAGAGAAAAGATTTTTCTTTTTATACGCACAAGAAATGTAACTGTTTTATTGATTATTCAGTTTTTTTTGACACGGATATAAGGAATCTAATTTTACTTTATGATGGAATTTATTGCTCTCTTCCTTTAAAGGAATATAATGAAACATTTTATACTAAGCAAAAAATTACAGAAAATGATATATTATATCTTGTTGAAAAAGGTTTTATAAAATTTATTATGACGCAGCCTGAATATAGGCTTAATACTGTTTTTTTGAAAAAGGTTTTAGAACGTAAGTCAGATGCTATTATTGGACGCAGAACAATCGCAGCATTTTGTTTAAGTAATTTAGTGGAAGTGAAAAATAATTATATATTTTCAAATTCTAGATATCATGATTTACTTTATGTTCTAGTCGAGAACGTAAGCAAAAAATTAAACCTTGATAGAGATATTTTGCTTAAACAATTTTTATTTCCAACTGTTTATTTAAGAGAAAGTCTTTATCCGCTTTTTTTAAGAGGAACAAAAAGTTTTGTATTCTTATCAGAAATGGTAAGTGAGCTTTTTCAAAAAGATAAAAAAGATAATATTTTTTTTAATTGTTCAACATTTGAAGAAGGCTTACAAATTTCAAATGCTTTAGATGCTACGGCTTTTCATAGTTATTCTGGAATTCCTATTCAAATAGGAAATACTTTAGGCACTTTCCTTAGCTTTTATAAAGGATTTACGGAGGATACATTATGCTCCTTGGTAAATAATTTTTCCCAAAGATTAACTGATGCAAACACAATATTAAAACCTGTGGATTTTCTTGATTTTGAAACTGATATTTCATTGAAAGAATTATATCAGCTTAATTCATCGTCAGAGAAAGAAGTTGGTAGACATTTGTTTTCTTTCTTGGGTGAACTTAATAATCAGGAAAGAAAAGAGCAGATAGAGCGATATAAAAAATTATTAAAACATTTTAGGCGAGAACAGAATAAAAAAGCATTAAATTTAGATACAGGACTTCAAATTGGTGGTTTAATTCCTTATCTGGGAACAATATTGGGCTCGTTTGGATTAATAAAGAATGTGGTTTCTTATATGCCGAACTCATCAATAGCAAATGCAATATCTAAAATAAATATGCTTGCAATGTCAAAAGATGAAAAAGAGTTAGCCTTTTTAAATAAACTAGATAATTTTGCTTCATTTAAAGAAACTTCTTGAATGTTAGCAAAACATTGCTGTAAAGAAAAATTTTGAATAATAGTAAAATTTATATTTTGTTTTCATAATGGTTTATTTCCTTATTCTCAAACTCCTCCAGATTATTCATGGTAATGGTTGTCCATAGTTTTGGAGAAAGAGCTGAGATGAATTTATCAAAAGGTTTGTTTATTGTGTAAATTAGTTTATCTCCAGATAATTTACAGTCAGATAACTTTTCTTTCAAGGCTTTTTATATCTGATTTTTGATAATTGATTATCCCGAACGTCAGGAATATGCGAAAATACGTTAAATGATTGAAAAACAATAAAACTTGTAGGAATTAGTTCGAAAATGCTTTTAAAAATGTAGTTATGATATTTTAATTTTCGAACTTGCTTAAGCTATTGAAAATAAAAGAAAAAGTCGCCAAAATGACGACTTTGCAAAACGTGGCTGACCCAAGTTTATGACCTTAGGAAAAAATATGAGCAGGAATTAGCAGAAATGCATCTTATTATTGAAAGCATGGACGATGATTTAAGACAGATGATAATGGCTAAAAAAGACTGATTTTCAATATTTTTATTATATAAGCCATAACAAAGGAAAATAAAAATGATTGAAGATTATTACATCTGCTTAGACGCCACCGCTCTGTATTTTGCTCATAAATATTTAGCTGATAAAACCAGCCGTATAATGCGTTGCTATACAGGCAGAGAAGTTGAGCTTGTCGTCAGAACTATGGAAGCCAATAAAAGCAAAAATTTTTACACGCTTCGCACCATGCAAAATAAAATGCTAAAAGCTAAAATCAAAAATCTTGAAGTCTTAGGAGCTGTTTTTGAAAGGGCTGATATGAAAGAATAACGTATTTTAATGTTGATTTAATATTTAAATAATATTATTTTAATATTGAAATAATGTTAAGGAATTTATCATGGCTTTCAGTCCTAAATATACAGTAACAGCTCAAATGCTTGCAAATCTGACAAAAATTGAAGTTATTAAGCAGCAATTTGAAAATCAGCCCATATCGCCACAGCTTTTATTATCATTACGAGAAAGTGCCAAAGTTGCAACAATTCATTATTCAACGCAGATTGAAGGAAATCGTCTGACTGGAAAAGAAGTTGCCGAAGCTCTCAAGGGGAGGAAACTACCGCAGAGAGAGAAAGACGAGCAGGAAGTCAAGGCATATTATAAGGCATGGAATGCCATGGAAGAAGCTGTTGTCGCCAATCGTTCTTTTGATGAGAAATTGATTGCCAATATTCACAGCTTGGTAGAAGCCAGCAAAAGCATAATTCCGTATCGGGATAATCAGAATGCGATTTACGACAGCGAAACCGGTGCTAAAATTTATCTGCCGCCGGAAGCTAAAGATGTGCCTGCGATGATGCAGGATTTTTGCCAATGGGTGCAAAATGCCGGAAATTTACCAGTGCCACTGGTAGCTGGAATTGTACATTATCAGTTTGTGACAATACACCCTTATTATGACGGAAACGGACGAACAGCCAGACTTTTAACCAGCTTTATTATGCGTAAAGGCGGTTACGGGCTAAAAGGCATTTACTCATTGGAGGAATATTATGCCAGGGATTTAATCCGCTATTATGATGCTTTGCAGACACATCCGCATCATAATTATTATTACGGACGGCATGAGGCGGATATAACTTCTTGGCTGGAGTATTTTATTGCCGGTGTGGCTAATGCGTTTGATAAGGTTAATGAACATGCCAAAGATAAAAAAACAAAAGGATTTACGGCAGATAAAAGCCCCTTGTTGCGGGAACTTGATATTAAGCAGCGAAAGGTTTTAGAACTGTTTGCTGAATTTAAGGACGTCAACAGCTTGCAAATTTCTGAAATTTTGGGAGTTTCTGCCCAGTCCGCCAGAGCTTTGCTCCGTCAATGGATTGCCGAAGGCTTTCTGCAATATGCCAATGAATCCAAAAAAGCAAGGACTTATAGATTGGCGGAAAGGTTTGAAGGATTGGTGTAATTTTATAGAAAAAAATATGATGAGGTGAATTTTCTATTTTATAGAATAAAGGGGAGGACTGGGAATGGAGAGAGATATCATAAGAGAGCTTATTGATGAATATAATAAATCAGCCGCAAAGATAGCTAGAGATAAATTAGATAATTTAAACGAGATATATTTAATCTTTAAGGGAAACTATAAAGATATGATAAAATCTGTTGAAACGACTAAAATAACACTCCTGTCGAATAAGATTTCTAATAAGCGAAAAAAATGTTTGTTTAATGATAATAAAGCACAAAGGTGTATATTTAATTTTCTATCTTCAACCAAGGCTTTGATTGATCAGTCAAGAATTTATATAAAAAAATATTATAAGGATAATTCTTTTTACAATGAGTATTTTAATGAAGTTGAACGCCTATTTTCAGATCCGCTTAGTAAGTTTGTAAAAGAATTTAGGAATTATCAAACTCACATTAGAGTTAATTCTTTTGGGATAGGAGTTACTCCTATAAGTGACTATCCAAGGGATTTTTGTATGGAGTTTGCTATTGATCCTGTGAGCTTTTATAATGAAGAAAATCAGTGGAGCGAAGAAGCTATGAGCTTTATATATGATTCAGGTCGCGTTATGTTACCTAGTGAAGTTTTTAGCCCGTATTATGAAAAAGTTAAATATTTGTATAATTGGCTGTTTCGAAAATGGAAAGTTGTACATTATGATGATATAAAAGAAGTTCGAAGAATATTAGGAAAATTCAATAAAATAAAAGAATTAGACCCAATACGTAAAGAGTGTTTAAGTCGTTATTCAAAATCACCATTTCAATAAATCTAAACTATCTCGACAATTTTCTTTTGGGCATCGGTATTGTATTCAATATAGCGTTGGGTGGTGGAAAGAGTGGAATGTCCGGCCAGCATGCGGATATCGTTTAAGGTTCCATTGGCAAGGCTGATGTTTTTTGCGGCGGTGGTGATGAATGTTCTGCGGCCGCTATGCGAGGAACAGCCCTCAAAGCCGATGTCCTTATATAAATTATAGAAGAAGTTGACGATTGCCTGCGGACTGGTTTTGTTGTCACGTTCTGTCGTGATGATTCGATTCGTTAATGCAAAATGCTCGTTTTTCTTCTGTTCAGCCAACAATTTTGCCAATAAAACCGCCAAATCTTTATGCAGAGGAATAATCCGGCCGGATTGTTTGCCCTTAGATGCTTTATTAATAAGATTGATTTCGTGACTTAGTTGCCCTTCCGAGTCGCAAACCATCAGCCGAGTCAAATTCGCAATTTCTTTTGCTCGTAGTCCTGCCTTATAACTCAGCATAAAGATAATTTTATTGCGGAGCGGGTATCTTGTCCGTTCCAAGTAACCCAACGTCAGCTCTTGCTGCTTGGTCGTTAGGATTTTTGCCTGCTTATTGAGTGCCATTTTTCGCCTTAAACTTATTATGTTATTGAATCTACATTATAAATTATAATGAATATAAAATAAAAGTCTAGGCTCAAAGTCTTGTAACGCTTGAAAAATAAGGACTCATTATAAAATTTAAATTATATAATGGGTTTTAGCCGCCACATACTTTGCAAGGTCTGGCACCTTGTGATTTTGCCTTGTATTTGGTGGTTTTTATACAATTCTTGGTACAGCGTTTTGCCCATTTGCAAGTTGGGCTGTGATAAATATAGGTTTTGACATTCATAATTACGGTTGGACTGTCAGACGCTAAAACAGGTGCGGATAAAAGTAGGAATATTAATAAGCATAGAGTTTTCTTTATTTTTCATCCTTTAGCTGTACAATACACACTTTTATCATATGTTTAAGCCCTTTATAAAGCAACTATATCGGCTTATTTATAAAAATTCCAGAGGGTTTTTGACTTTTAGCTTGATTGTATTCAAAAGGCTTTATAATATAAATCCGAGCAGCTAACTGCTTAGGGCGTCAGAAACCCTTGAAAATACTAACAGTCGTGTGCACACGACTTAAAAATTGTGCCGACTTCTTGTCTATGGACGGATGTCGGTGAATAAGGCTCAGCCAAATAAGCCGAGCCGTCTGTTAGTATACGGTTTCTGAACATCCGCCCGCCTTTTCTTAAAGAGCGGGTTTTGTTTTAACTAGTTAACAAGGATGTTTAATCGTATGAAAAAAACTTTATTAATGACAACGGCATTGGTGGCACTTGCAGTGTCCGGCAATGCTTATGCAGACGTAACTATTAATTCAGATACGGTTTTGGAAGATCACTATACTGATAATGTCATCATTTCTGGTGGAAACAATACCATTAATCAGGATGTTTCTGTTGACAGCTATCTTAATTATGATGCTGGAAAAAATATTACCGTTAATGGCGGTACAACCACAATGGAAGGAAAATCGCTGAACGCATGGGCAGGCAGTATTACCATGACGGACGGAACTCTAAACTTGAACAACGGCGACGATGACTCATCTTCCACTCTTTGGGCTGCCAAAGATATTAATATTAGTGGTGGCATCATCAATATGAATGGCGATGATACCGGAATAGATACTTTTTATGACTTAACTGATGAAACCGGAGCACCGATTGAAAAACCTCAAGCTGCAGGAAACATTAACATAACGGGAGGAACAATAAATGTTAATGGACATTCTGCATCACTAGGCTCTGAAGGTGAAATCAAAATCGCTAATGGGGCGGTAATTAATATTGCTTCCGGTTCAACATTATCAGCTTACAACTCTTTCGGTATGGGCGATGATGACACAAAAGGAAAAGCAACTTTGAAGCTTTCCGGTAATGATACCAAAATCAATTTGGGTGGCAAGCTGGTTGCTAATATTGGTGGAAATGATGAAGGCAAAATTCATTTTCAAAATTCCGGAGCCAATATTGACGGTGATGTTGAAGCCGTCAGCCTGATTTTTGAAGACAGCCACTCTTTAAATAATGCAATCAGCGGTGATATTGGTGCCTTGGATATTTTAGCCATCAATAAAGGAACATTAACTTTTGACAAAGAGCCGACTGATACAATTACGACAGTTCAGGTTGGCAATGGCGCAACTTTAGATATCGGCGATAAAACCTTGCATTCTACCGGAGATAAAGCAGATGGCGAAGGTGTTTTCTTCGCTGACAATTCAACTTTGGCCTTTACGGTAACTGACAAAGATACTTATGGCAAAATCAAATCCAACTACATCAAAATCAGCGAAAACGGCACAAATTTGAACATGACCCTAAACGGCGCTGCTTTGGCTAAAGGCGAAACGGCTACTTTTAAATTATTTAATGGTGCTGATTCTGCTGAGGCAGAAGTTGACGGAAAATTTGCCAACCTGAGCCAAAATTCCCGTTACGAATTTAAAGACAATGGTGACGGAACATTTGAAGTTACGTCTGTCGGCTCGGCCACAGATGCCGTTGTTGATGCTGGTGGTTCTGCCAATAATGCCGGAACAGCCGAGGCTTGGGACAGCGTTAGTGCTTCAACCAGCTCTCCGGTTGCTGCCGCTGTTACAGAAAAACTGGCACAGCTTTCTAACAGTACAAATGCCGCCGAGCAGAAAGCCTATGTTGATGCTTTGACAGCAGTTGCTCCCGAGGTTGCACCAATGGTTCAGAAAACCCAAACCGAAACAGCCAATCAGGTCTTTGGTGCCGTCAGCACTCGTCTGACTGGCGGTTCAATTTCAACCGGCGGTGAAGGTATGGCTTCCGGTGACAGTATTTTCAAACGTGGTGCAATGTGGGTTCAGGGATTGTTTAACAAATCCAAGCTGGACGACACCTCAAAAGCCAAAGGTTTTGATGCCGACAGTTCCGGTATTGCTTTCGGTGCCGAGAAGTTTGTAACCGATGATACTAAGGTTGGTGTTGGTTATGCTTACACAAACACCGATATTGACGGTTTTATGCGTAACACAGATGTTGATACCCATACGGCAATCTTATATGGTGAATATAAACCAAGCAACTGGTATGTAAACGGTATTGCGACCTATGGCTGGTCTGATTATGAAGAAAAGAAGAGTGTCGCCGGAGTTGGTGTTAAAGCTGACTACGATGTTGAAACCTTCGGTTTACAGGCAATGACCGGTTATGATATGAATATCAACGGCTTTGGGTTAACACCGGAAGCCGGCTTGCGTTATGTCCATATCAAACAAGACGCTTATAAAGATTCTGCCGACCAGCGTGTTTCTGCCAATGACAGCGATATCCTGACTGGTGTCATCGGAGCAAAGGTCAGCAAGAACTTTGAGCTGTCTAACGGTATGAATATCAAGCCGGAAGCCAGAATTGCCGCAACCTATGACCTGTTTAACGATGATGTTAATTCGGTTGTAACTTTGGCTAATGGTTCGGCTTATGCGGTTGATGGGGAAGCTCTTGACCGTTTCGGAATGGAATTTGGTGCCGGTGTAACCGCAGAAGTCAACGACAATGTTGAACTCTCGCTTGGTTACGAAGGCAAATTCCGTGAGGACTACCAAGACCACACAGGCTTGATTAACGCTAGGTATAAGTTTTAGTAATTAGCCAACCGGTATAAAATGCTCCGTGACTTATTAGTTGCGGGGCATTTTTTTATTAAATCAGCAAAAAAAAATTAGCACCTGCCATTAGCAGATGCCAACTTATTGACTTGTGTTTTGTGTGAAAATCTTTGAAAATCAAAGGCTTAAACAAATAATGGCTGGAGACATCGTGCAGTTTCCGAACTAAATTTTAATCAAATTACAGTGTAAATGCCATTTTTAACTTAGTTACTTTGATAGTATGAGGTTTTTCGGGTTCTCGGGAACAAATGGAGATAGCGTGCAGTTTTTGAGTAAAGTTTGTTGTATTAAAAAATAAAGGAACTTGTTTTTTTATCTTAGAGATTATAAGATTCTCATAAAGATTAAAATAGGGGACAATATGTATAAATATAGAAAACCGTTGGCAACATACGAAATAGAAAAATTGAAAGAGTTTAATGTTGCAAAAACTAAAAAATAAAGTGCCAAGGAGAGGTTATGGAAGAAACAAACAAGGACTTAGAAACACAGACAGATGCAAATGAAAGTGTTGAAAAAATTGAAACAGTTGAAGAAACTACAAAGGAAGAA
>ENA-ORTS01001377-ORTS01001377.1-human-gut-metagenome-genome-assembly--contig:-NODE-1377-length-16732-cov-3.666787_pt1 | contig 16732 bp, 15 predicted proteins | sample MGYA00241911_ERZ509186 | MGnify/ENA primary metagenome ERZ509186 (study PRJEB26280, sample SAMEA2338852) | human gut metagenome | biome: human gut; feature: human-associated habitat; material: faeces...
GCTTATGGCTAAACATTTCTATCGTTTCTCCAAATTCTGCCAATACTTTACCAAGGTTAGGATTGTCATTTCTGATGATTACAGCAGCAACATTGTCTATTCCATATTCATCTACCAAAATAAGGTGCACACCTATTAATCTTCACTAAATCTAATTGCTTCATTATTACAACACACAAAATGATTCGGCTTCCTTACCTGTTCTGCGACGATAGTCCTCACGCATACGCTTCTCCATTTGCGCTATGTATTCAGCCTTTCGCTCCCTCGAAGCCTTGAAACGACGCATAAAATCTGCTTTTTTTCCTTCTATGTTCATAATTAACCTCCTTATAATTAAACTTTGCATACAAAGATATACTTTTTCTGTGATACTGCCAAATGTTTTTGGGAAAAAGTTATTTTCCTCAATGCAAGCTAAAGGTACTTTTGCTCTGCTGTCATCAATTTGCTCAATGTGACCATAAGTTTTTCTATCTTGCGGCATTTCACTTTATTATAATAGGCACTTTCCTATCTTACTCAACTTTCGCAAATGGAGAAGTTAGAGAAGCTATCTTTTTTCGAAAACCTACCCGTCCTTCCTTACCCTTAAGGAAGGCTCCACATCTCTCTCCAAGCCTCTCCCTTCTCAGAAGGGAAAGGATGTGCTAACCGCTCCTCCTTGTCGCTCAGAACCGCTTCGCTATATGGTTGGCGGACCATCAGAGGTCTACGCCAGCAGCGGAGCTGCAGTTTTTTTGTGCGGGGATGAACCCGCCTTGCGGAAGAGCTTGTGATGGGAATGCAAGGACACAAATAAATACTTACTACTTTGGGGCCGCATTGCTGGGGGTGCTGCTTATGGGAACGCAGGGACATACGAATAGATGCTTGTAGGGGGACTGCCTTGCAGAATGCAGCCAAAAGCCTTTCGGACTGCATCTTAGTCCAAATTCAACTCCTTACATAAGACCAATTTATTTTTGGCGATTTTTCTTGCTTGTGGTGAATTAGGAAGGATCGCTACCTTACCAGAAGCAATCCAATAATAACCCGTTCCTGCCATCATCGCTTTCAAATCCAAGGCATTTGTCTTCAACCATACATCTAACCATTTTTTCTTTTTCACCACTTCATCAACATTGCTTGTATTGGCAGGATGAACTTCTACAAAATAAGCCTTTTCTCTATAACCTATGACATAATCCCAACGAGCATCATGAGGATTTGTGGTCTTCAAACATTTATCCAAATAGACACTACCTGACAATTTGCGTGGATTTTGAGGCTTTACCTTTCCTGCATCTTTGCTTTCCAAAGCCTGTAAACCTTCCCTATAAGCACCAGCTATCGCAGGGATAGCTTGCACGATACTTTTAAATGTTGTACTTTCACTTTTCGCCATACATTACTCTTGATAATATTTCCCAACAATTTCTGATGCCTTTCCTGCAAAGAAAGACAGTCCGCCCCAATCTGCAACAAAATCTGTATCACTTTCTATATCCAAAGAAGAAATATCAGAAGACACAACTCCCTCTCCTCCGTTAGAAGACATAAAGTATGTTTTTACATTTTTTTTCTTCAAGTCTTTAAACAGATTAGCCATACTATCATGCGTATCAACGGAAAACAGTTCACACATGGTCTTTCTAAAAGTACGTTCATTCAAATTCTTAAGTATTCCAAAGGCCCAAGCAAACTCCAGCAAAATAGTTGAATGAGTTGAAACAATGACCTTATAGCCATTTTGCATCAACTCTATTATCTGCAAGACAACTGTCTCTATGGCCTTAGGATGCAACCCCATCTCTGGTTCTTCTATCACAACCCACTTATAACCATCTTTGTTGATTACAGATGTAGGAGGACCTGAAAGGCAATACATCGCCAATAGCAAAGGCATAAACTCTTTCTGGCCTGCACTCCATGTCATAAAAGGCAAATTAGCCTTACCTACATTCAACTTCATTTTTCGCTGTCCGGCAGTTTGGTCTATGACCACCTTTCCACCATGAAAAATGGTATTATTTATAGAATCCCTCATATTAACTTTAAGCCTATTTCGCATAGGGAATATGGTATCAGGATTGCCTAACCCTCCCTGTATAAATACCCTTAAAGTTTCACTAAACACACGAAGTACATAAGGTGTTGTTATGTCAAACTCCATGAAATTTTTAGGACGCCCGTCAGAAATACTTAGGATTCTCTGAGCAGGCACATAAAATACAGCTTCTTCTGAGTTATTCTTGCCTTGCAAGAGAGAAGTCATATTGAGTTTTTCTCCTTCAAATAAAATTTCTGTAGAATCAGACAAGACTTGCGACATGCTTTCCCCGAAATAATAGTCCAACAAAGGATTTATATCTGATTTGTTAAGAATATAATTATATTTTTTTAGCGTACTGACAATATGTGCCTTATCCTTAACCAGTTTAAATAGTTCCAAGAACAAACTTTTTCCGCTTGCCTGAGGTCCTATTAAAATTGTCAAGTCACCAAAATTCACATCAACGTTTCCTATGGGGCCAAAATTCCGTACACAAAGGCTTTGTCTCATTGTATATAAATTTCTAAACATTAAACATTTGGCACTCCCAACAAAAAAATGCAAGAATACAAAAGGATTTTAGTTATGCTATGATACATGATATGAAAACTCCATTGTCAACTATTAGTATGGGGATTAATACTCTTACTGTTCCTTCTGTTGGAGAAAATAAAAAGTTGAGAACAAAATATCTAACAGTTATAAGAAATGAGAATAAACATTTGTATCAATTAATAAATAGAATCCTTACTATTTCTAAGTTTGAATCAGGAAAACTTATATTAAATAAGACTATTATAAACTTAGAACAACTATTAAATAATATAGAAGGAAATTTTGAAGTTAACTCACAGAAAAATATTACATTCAAAAATATTATAAATGAATCACTGGTGTTTGCAGACGAAGAATATTTAAATGAAGTCTTTTATAACCTAATAGACAACTCTATAAAATATTCTAAAAGCACAGTTTATATAGAAATTACTTCTTATAGAGTAGAAAATGGTGTAAATATCCGGGTGAAGGATAATGGCATGGGCATATCCAAAGAAGACCAACAAATTATCTTTGATAAATTTGAACGAGCTTCCGCTTCTAAACGCACATTTACTAAAGGTGGTGCTTCAGGATTTGGGTTAGGCCTAAACTATGTTCTTCATGTATTAGAGGCACATCACGGTATGGTAACTGTAGATAGTGAACTCGGAAAATATACCGAGTTCACCATATTCTTGCCAGATCAAGATGCAAGCAATGGGGGGGGTGAAGAAGGATTAGATGGACTCTATCAATGAAAAGCCTACACCACGTGTGGTCTCTATTTGCACAAACGGGTCTATTTGAAGATCTTTTCGAAGGTTTGTTATGACAACATCAAGTCGTCGGGCAAGATAGAAATCTTTCTCGTCACTTCCCCAAAGGATATTCTGTATGGTCTCCCGCTTGATGATTGCATTTTTGTTCTTGGCAAGAAGTTCTAATGTCTTTGATTCTTGTCGTCCCAATTTCAAGCAGATTTTTCCATTTTCATCTTTTAAACATGTGTGTTCTGGATCCAATATGTGTTTGCCAATCTTGACGCAATTCGAGACGTTGCGCCTTTCTATTCCTCCTTTGAGTTTTAGCAATGCCTTGACATGACAATCAAGTTCCTCTGGCACAAAAGGTTTCTTGATATATTCATCAACACCAACATTATACCCTTCTTTCAGTTTGGACGGTGAAGTGAGGTTGGTGGTAAACATAATGATGGTCTCGCCATCTAATTCACGGATATGCTTTACCATGTCAATGCCGTTCATTACAGGCATGTCAATATCTGAGATGATAACATCAGGCTTGAATGTTTCCCAAGCCTTGATACCATCTTTACCGTTGCAGGCAGTTATAATCTCGTAACCACCAACGACATCTTCCAACGTATTTTTCTCGACAAATGCGAGATTCCCGTCATCTTCCACCAGAAGTAATTTTATGTCTGCCATAGTTGTTTGTTAGTCTTTCTATTTGATTGACGGTGCCAAAGATACGAAAATAAATCCTGATAGCGGCATCAATCAGAGATTATTTTCGTGAAATATAAGCATTTAAAACAGACCTTACTTTAAAGTAGACTCTGTTTACGAACTATTGTCTAATCGTTGATAGTTTCTATTTCTTACAATTTGGCTGGGTCATAAAACTGTAGTTTCTTCATTTCTGCTTGTTCTTCGGACAGCAGGAGTGGCAATCCATGGACTGATATATAGTTTTCTATCGCTTGAGTAGCTTCTTGCGGTTGCAGATTAATGCCTGATTCTTTCTTCTTTTCATCTACATATTCTTGTTCTGTAATAAACAATTCTGTAACAACGTGAATTAACTGTTTATGAGAATCCTTTTTATGCCAATAATTGTAACTTTGATCAGTTTTCTGAAAAATCAAGTTTTTAAAGGAATAATAATCCTCATCACTTAATCGGTAAGCCTCCGTGAATTTGTCACTTACTATTTCCTGCGAATAACCAAATATATTTTGAGAAAGCTTGTCATATGTAGGCACCATATCCATTTCTATCGTACAGCATTTACGGATAGAGTCAGTTGTTATTCTTCCTATAGTTTGGCTCTTCTTTTTAATATATCCAACATTAGCAGAATCTTGAATAGTATACTTTTTACGACATTCCTCTATAAAAGTTGTTCCTTCTGGCCATGGACGAAATGTTGCTTGATCGCTAAGCATAAAGGCCCTTTTCTTGTCTTTACTAATAAGCTCTTCATTTCTTAGATAACGACAGCCATATTTTCTTAAATATACTTTTTCATTTTTTAGATTGATATAGTATTCCACGATACCATCAACGTAATACTTAAGCAAAGAATCATTGTGTTGATAACTACGATAATATCCCTTTAATCTTACAAACTTAGGTTGCTTACCACTTATCGTGACATCTTGTAATTTTACCTGCCCTAATACCTTTAGCGGTAGAAGCAATAAAACTAAATACAAATATTTCATAATTTAATAATTGTTGAATTCCGTTGTCGCCTGCAAAGTTACAATAATTTGCGAATACCTTTTGTTAGCTAACTGTTATATTTATGTTAATTGTGCACACTTTAAAAAGTCAGAACACAATCAATCTGAAGTTCAGAAGTTATAGAATTTAAAGAAGTTGTTACTCCATTCAGTAGTCGTTAAAAGTTATAGCCAATAGCCTTGGAGTGGGAATGTTTAGTGTACGAAAAAGCAGGAATTCCTATTGGGGAGTTCCTGCTTTTGAAATTATTGTATGAAAGTTTATTTTGCTATGTTATGCCGGGCAGTCTGTCGGATGATGACAGAATTATGAATATCTGATGATCTGTCCAGGAGTAAGCTTCTTGTCCTTCTTGTAACCATTGAGGCGGCAGATCTTCTCTACGCTTACGCCACGCTTCTCGGCAATAGAGTTGAGAGTCTCGCCGTACTTAACCTTGTGGTAAAGTTTCTCGCCACTTGCGCTGGCTTCGTATCTGCCCACAGAGCCTCCGTTGACTTGCTCGCGTGTGTAGCCTCCGTTGCCCACTTTTCCACGAACCGAGTTGGCTGCAATGCCCTCGTGCTCGTATGTATCGCGGTTGAAGTCATAGTAGTCGCCCACTACGTCCTGGTTACGGAAGTCGAACATCAAGGCAGGGTTCAGGGCTACGCCACAGAGACGAGTCTCAAAGTGGAGGTGCGAACCTGTGCTTCGACCGGTATTTCCACCGAGTCCTATCACTTCGCCGGCTCTTACGTCCTCGTTCTCTTCTACGAGTTGTGCAGAAAGGTGACCGTAGATAGTCTCCAGTCCGTTGTTGTGACGAATAACGATGTATTTGCCATATCCGCCTCTCTCATATCTTACGATACGTACTTTTCCGGAGAAGGCAGCACGTATGGTGTCGCCGATATATACTTTGATGTCCATACCCTTGTGGCTACGGCCAAATTGCGCACGATAACCGAAGTTGCTGGTTACAACGCGGCTCTGGGTAGGCATGCAGAAATGACGAAGGTCTATACGGAAATGCTCAGGCAGCGATGTGGCTTTGTGAGCGTATTTATTGGAGAAATCTTCATAGAGCTCGCTGGCTGGGTTCTCACGCTCTTCCATCTGGCGATAATGAGAGATGGCTAAAGTGTCGAGCGACTTCATTCGATGATCTACCGGTGCCTGACGTGCCAGAAGGTCTTGAGCCTGAGTGGGCACGGCAGCGAGGGACAATAATACTCCTACAAAGATTTTACTTATCTTGCTTTTTAAACTCATAATTCTAAATTAATACTCTTTTAGGTTGGTCGTTTAGCATACAGAACAATAAGAATTCTGTACGGAAAATCGCAATGCAAAGTGCTCTAAGATGCGATTTTGTTATATAGACGTTGCAAATATACCAAAAATAATTCAAATAACCTAATGGATTAACATAAATTATTCGGTCTTTAACATGCTCGTTTTCACTCGGATAGCTTTCGAATGCAGTTTATATATAGGCGAATTGGCATAATTATTGCATGAAAAGTCGAAAGCTGAATTTAACATTTTTTCTGTTTCTCGTTTTTCCTTTTTTTACTCTTGTTGGATATCTCTGTTCTTTTGTAATTTATCCATTTTTCAGATATCTGAGCAGAGCTACGGCAGGTGAATGTCCCATGAAGATGTACTTCTTTACCTCCGGACTTGTGAAGTGGTTGCACTGTGTATAGGCTTTATAGAGTTCATCGAGATTGATGGTAAATTCCTTGCCCGAGCTTTCTCTTATGCCGATGATCATCTTGGCGGTGACGTGCAGTCGGATGTATCTGATGCCTGTTACGCTTTCTATCTCTTTGATGCCTATGAGCTTTTCTCTCATTTTCTCCTTGGTCAGGTCGGGCCGTGGCTCTGGCTCGCGAACCAGTGGTTTGCGACCACGCTTCTTGGGTGTGGAGACAGGCAGAGTGGCTGGCGTGGTGGGCATGTCGGGAAAGAGGTTTCCTTCAGATGTTTGTTCTTTTATTGCCATTTTTGCTTCTGTTTTACTTGATGTTGATAGCCTGTGTTGTCTGGTTGAGGGGCTGCCGCTAACTGATGGCAGCCCAGTTGATGTTGGTTTTCTTCAGCTCTCTGAGCCTCGACCATAGTGGTGCGTATTGGGGAAGACTGCATTGCGGATCGGCCTCGATAACAGCTTGCGCCTCCTGTCTTGCCAGTTGCACAAGTTGACCATCGCGTGCTATGTTGGCTATCTTCAGGTCGAAGGCTATTCCGCTTTGCTGTGTTCCCTCCAGGTCGCCAGGGCCTCGAAGCTTCAGGTCGGCTTCGGCTATTCGGAATCCATCATTGGTGTCGCACATGATGTCGATTCGCTTTCTTGTATCCTCGCTCAACTTGTAGTTGGTTACCAGGATGCAGTAGCTTTGGTCGCTTCCTCGTCCTACTCGTCCTCTGAGCTGGTGTAGCTGAGAGAGTCCGAATCGCTGCGCATCCAGAATCACCATGACCGAGGCGTTGGGCACATTGACACCTACCTCGATGACGGTTGTGGCAACGAGTATCTGGGTTTCACCCTTCACAAACTTCTCCATCTCAGTTTCCTTCTCTGCAGCTTTCATCTTGCCGTGCACTTTGCTGAGGTTGTAGTCGGGGAAGGCTTCCTTGAGAGTCTCGAAGCCTTCTTCCAGGTTTTTCAGATCGCTCTTTTCGCTCTCTTTGATGAGCGGAAATACGATGTAGACCTGTCGCCCCATGTTGATCTGGCGTCTGATGCTCTGATAGAGAGAGGTCAGTTGGGTGTCGAACTTATGCAGCGTCTGTATGGGTTTTCTGCCAGGCGGCAGTTCGTCGATGACACTTACATCCAGGTCGCCGTATATAGTCATGGCAAGGGTGCGTGGTATAGGGGTTGCCGTCATGACCAATACATGCGGCGGATTCAGACTCTTACTCCATAGCTTGGCTCTTTGTGCCACACCGAAGCGATGCTGTTCGTCGATGACAGCCAGTCCTAAGTGTGCAAACTGCACGGTTTCTTCTATGATGGCATGAGTTCCCACCAATATCTGCACCTCTCCGCAAGCCAATGCGTCGAGTATGGCCTGTCGCTTTTTGCCTTTTACGATGCCCGTCAGCAGTTCTACCCTGATGTCCATCCCTTTCAGAAACTCCCTGATGGTTTGCAGATGCTGTTCAGCCAAGATTTCGGTAGGAGCCATCATGCAGGCCTGGAATCCATTGTCGAGTGCGATGAGCATGGTCATCAGTGCCACGAGTGTCTTGCCCGATCCTACATCTCCCTGCAGAAGTCTGTTCATCTGTTTGCCGCTGCACATGTCGGCGCGTATCTCATGCATCACCCGCTTTTGTGCTCCGGTAAGACTGAAAGGCAGGTTGTTCGCATAGAAACTGTTGAATATCTCTCCCACACGGTTGAACACGTATCCCCGGTATTTGCGTCGCTGGTCGCTCGCGTACCTTAATATATTGAGTTGCACGTAGAACAGCTCCTCAAACTTCAGCCGCACCTGTGCCTTCTGCAGTTCCTGATGAGAGTGTGGATAATGTATGTTGCGGAAGGCCTCGTCGCGTGAGACAAGGTGCAGACGATGGGTGATAAAGTTGGGCAGGGTTTCTGGCAGGGCAGGAAGCTTCTCTATCAGCGCCTTGGCTATCTTCTCTATGGCGCGCGATGTAAGCCCCATCTTTTTCATCTTCTCGGTGGTGCCATAGTAGGGCTGCATGCCCATGTCGGAGAGTTGCAGCGACTGTGCGTCGTCGATATCGGGGTGAGCAAACTGGAAACGTCCGCCATAAAGCGTTGGCTTGCCGAAAACAATGTATTCGGTATCGGTCTTGTAAGTCTTGTAGATGTATTGTGCACCGCGAAACCAAACTAAGTCTGCCACTCCGAATCCGTCGGAGAAGTGGGCTACTACCCGTTTGTTGCGTTTCCCCATGTCGAATTCCTCGAAACTGAGGATCCTTCCCTTTATCTGTACAAAGGGCATTTCCGGTGTCAGCTCGCTGATGTGGAACACCTTGGTGCGGTCTACATATTTATAAGGATAGTATTCCAGCAAGTCACCATACGAGCAGATGCCGAGCTCCTTGCTCAGAATCTCTTTCTTCTTAGGACCTACGCCAGGCAGGTACATGATGTCTTGGTCTAAAATACTACTCATTTTTTAAAGTGAAGAGTGAAGAATGAAGAGTGAGGAATTCCCTTGTTCTTATTCTGCTAATAGGGCTTCTGCCACCTTGATGTCGAAGGGGGTTGTAATCTTGATATTTTCGCGGTTGCCTTCCACCATAGCCACCTGGCATCCTAAGCTTTCCACCACTGATGCGTCGTCGGTAAACTGAGCCTTGTAACCCTGATTGAAGGCTTGCTTGGCAAGAGCAATGTCGAAAGTCTGAGGAGTCTGTACCACACGATAGTCGTCGCGCATCACGTTTTTGCCTCCTCCACGCTGGTCTATATAGCGCAGTGTGTCGGTCACAGCATATACGGGTATGGCGGCATATTCCTCGCGGGCGGTCTCGTAGCATTCGTCTATGACTGAGGTTGATACGAATGGGCGCACACCGTCGTGTATTCCCACCACTCCGTCGGCGTCATCGGGAATAAGCGCCAGTCCGTTCTTTGATGACTGGAAGCGGGTGTCGCCACCATTGGCTATCTGGTGCTTGATGTCGAAATGATGCTCCTCGCAAAGCTGGTGCCAGTATTCCTGCTGGCTCTCGGGCAACACAAGGATGATGTTGATGTCGGGGTTGTATTCGTAGAAGCGCTCTATAGTGCGCATCAGTATGGGCTTGCCGGCTACAGGCAGAAACTGCTTGGGCGTCTCTGTTCCCATGCGCAGTCCTTTGCCTCCGGCAACAATGATTACGTAATCCATGATTTAAGTGAAGAGTTAAGAATTATTTGTTGCTCATCAGGTGTGTGTACCTCATGCCTTTCTGTAGTTCTGCCACAGCCTCGTTGCCTACGAAGTAGCTCAATATCTTATAGGCATAGGGCAGGGTAGCAGCCGGACCTTCACCTGTTATCACGTTGCCGTCCTCCTCATACAGATGACCAGTATACTCGGTGTCGGCAGCAAAGTATTGTTCAAAACCAGGATAGCAGGTAGCCTTCTTGCCGTTGAGGATGCCCGTGCTTGCCAATACCATAGGGGCAGCACAGATGGCACCTATGCGCTTGCCGGCCTTGTGATGAGCGATGAGCGCCTGTCGCACGCCCTCGTGCTCGTTGAGATGAGTGCTGCCTGGCATTCCTCCTGGAAGAAGGAGCATGTCGGCATCGCCGAAGTCCTTCACGTCCTCAAAGCGCAGGTCGGCTTTCAGTGTTACGCCATGAGAAGTTTCTACCCATTCGCTGCCCGTAATGCTTACGGTCTTGATGTCTACACCACCTCTGCGAAGTATGTCTACCGGAGCCAAACCTTCGATTTCCTCGAAGCCGTTGGCAAGAAATTCGTATACCTTTGCCATAATTTTATGTTCTTTTTGTCTGATTATTCGATTTATATTATTACCTTTGCAAAAGTAAGAATAATAATTGAAACAGCAAAATAAATGACACGACAACCATTGAAATTTGCGATATTTGGCAATGAGTACCAGGCCAAGAAGTCTACTTCGATAGAGAAGATCCTGGACTATTTAGCGCAGAAAGGCGCCGAAATCTATGTGGAGAATGCCTATTACGAGTTTCTCACCCGCAGTCAGCACATCGATGTGAAGGCGGCAGGAGTGTTCGAGGATTACAACTTCGATGTGGATTATGTCATCTCCATGGGTGGCGACGGCACCTTCCTCAAGGCTGCCAGCAGAGTGGGAGCCAAGGGAACACCCATCATCGGTGTCAATATGGGACGACTGGGCTTCCTGGCTGATGTGTTGCCTGGCGAGGTGGAGGCAGCCTTGGACAGCTTGTATGCCGGTGAGTGCCAGATAGAGGAACATGTCGTCATTCAGGTAGAGGCAGAGGGAGGTGTCTTGGCAGGCAATCCTTTTGCCCTTAACGATATTGCCGTGCTGAAGCGTGACGATGCGTCCATGATTTCTATTCGCACGCAGGTGGATGGAGAGTTTCTGGTTAACTACCAGGCTGACGGACTGATAGTGACCACTTCTACGGGCTCTACAGCCTACAACCTGTCGAATGGCGGACCTATCATCATTCCCCAGAGCAGCAGCCTGTGTCTCACGCCCGTTGCTCCTCATAGTTTAAATATTCGTCCCGTCGTCATTAATGATACGGCAGAGATAACACTCGATGTGGAGAGCCGTAGCCACAACTACCTTGTTGCCATCGACGGACGCAGTGAGCGAATGACTGAAGGCACACGTCTCGTTATCCGCAAGGCTGCCCATACCATTAAAATAGTAAAACAGCGCAACCAGCGATACTTCTCCACTCTGAGAGAGAAGTTGATGTGGGGTGCCGATCAGAGAGGAAGATGAATTTAAGTGAAGAGTGAAGAACGATGAGTGAAGAATTCAAATGAAGAGATGGATGAAGATAATCAAGGTTCCCAAGTTCAAGTATGATGCCAAGACCCTGCTCAAGTGGCTTTGGCGTTCCTGGCGTGGCAACCGTCTGCAGGCTACGCTCAATGCTGTTGTTGGCTTGCTGTCTGTTGCTGTCAGCTTAGGACAGGTGTGGGCGGTGAAGCATGCCATCGATGTGGCTTCGCATGCCGTGCAGGGCAATATCTATTGGGCTGTGGCATTGATGGGTGGACTGATATTATGCGATTTCGCACTCAACATCTCTGGCATCTGGATAAGAAACCTCCTGGGCATCAAGGCGCAGAACCGTATGCAGCAACGTATGCTCGACCGCATCCTTCGCTCGGAGTGGCAGGGCAGGGAGCGCTTTCATTCGGGTGATGTGCTCAACAGGCTTGAGGGGGATGTGTCGCAAGTGGTAGGCTTCCTTACCGAGACTATTCCAAGTACCTTGAGCGTCCTAGCGCTTTTCCTCAGCGCCTTCTTCTATCTCTTCTCCATGGATAAGCTCTTGTCGGTAGTCATCGTTGTTATGATTCCCATCTTCCTGGCTTTCAGCAAGGTGTATATGGGCAAGATGCGATTCCTGACCCGTCAGGTGCGCGATACCGACAGTAAGGTTCAGAGTGTGCTGCAGGAAACCATCCAGCACCGCATGCTTATCAAGACCTTGGAGAGCAACAGCGCCATGGTGGAACGGTTGGAGAACACCCAGTGCGAGCTTCGCTCCAAAGTGGTGCGTAAGACCATATTCAGCGTGTTCAGCAACTTGGTTCTTAACTTTGGCTTCGCCTTGGGCTATCTGGTGGCATTCCTTTGGGCTGCCGTGCGCATGAGTGCAGGCTCGCTTACCTTTGGCGGAATGACAGCCTTTCTGCAGCTTGTCAACAAGATACAGGGTCCGGCACGCAACCTTGCCAAGCTGGTTCCTGCCTTTGTGGGGGTGTTTACTGCTGCCGAACGACTCATGGAGTTGGAGGAAAATCCATTGGAGGAACAGGGTGAGCCAATAGAGATAGACTCGCCTTGCGGCATTCGCCTTGAGGGAGTGAGTTATGCCTACAAGGCAGAGCAGTCTGAGGACGACTCAGCTTCCGATGCCCGCAATGTCATTCATCAGCTCGATTTCGATTTCACACCAGGCAGCTGTACTGCTATCTTGGGTGAGACAGGTGCCGGCAAGACAACTCTTGTTCGCCTTATCCTGGCTCTGCTTCGTCCGCAGCAAGGTCAACTCTCTATATATAATAAGGTGAAGAGTCAGACGCTCACTCCGCTTCATCGATGCAACTTTGTTTATGTGCCTCAGGGCAACACGCTGATGAGCGGAACTATCCGCGACAATCTGCGGTTGGGTAAGCTCGATGCTACTGATGAGGAGATGGTTGAGGCTCTGCATAAGAGTTGCGCCGACTTTGTGATGGAGTTGCCTGCAGGCTTGGATACTCTTTGCAGCGAACAGGGAGGAGGACTGAGTGAAGGACAGGCGCAGCGTATTGCCATAGCCCGAAGTCTGTTGCGCAATCGCAGCATCATGCTCTTCGATGAGGCTACGAGTGCCCTTGACCCAGAAACCGAGCGCCAGCTGTTGCAGAACATTCTGTCTTCTCACGACAAGACCATTATCTTCATTACCCATCGTCCTGCTGTGGTCGACTATTGCGACCAGGTGCTCAGAATAGAGCGCACCAACAACAGTTGAATATTTCCTCTTCAAGAGTGAGGGTGACATAACCGAATGTCTTCTATGCTCAGTCCTGTGGCTTGGGAAATAATTTCCAAAGGAATGTTCTGTGAAAGCAGGTTGCGGGCTATTGCTTTTTTCTCTTCAGCTCTTCCCTCAGCTCTTCCTTCAGCTCTTCCCTCAGCTCTTCCTTCAGCTCTTCCTTCAGCTCTTCCCTCAGCCAATCCTTCTAATTTAGCATTGCCGAGTACGTCATTCTGAATCATGATGGCATTGATATGCTCGTCGTATGCGTGACGTTCTGCATCCGACATCTCGTAGTATTTTAGCTTCTCGCGAGCCTCTTGCAGACCTGGAGCTTTAGTGTCTGGAGAGATAACGCCATTCTTCAGATAGTTTACCCATTCTTCCAATGGTGATTTTGCCACTTTATTGAACTCGTTGACACGCACAAGGATATAGGTAGGGAAAATCTCAGAAGGTGATTTCCTTACGATATTGTTCTTTTCCTTGGCACTTATCACGAGCTGGTCTTTCGTGTGCAGACCTGTAAAATTGTTCTGTCCGATATAGATGTAGTCAGAACCTTTTCCGAGATCGAAGTACAAGATGCTGATAGAATATACCTTTTTCACCTCCTTATAGCTGTTGCCGAGGTTGATATGCTCAGTAATAGCTTTTGCTACTCCATAAAGAACTCGCTCTAAGTAGTACAGCTCACTTGTGTTTTGTATTTCCACAATGATAATTTCTCCCTTGCTGTTTCTGGCTTTTATATCAACGCGGTTGAACTTATCATCTTCTTTCTGCTGATTACTTTCACTTTCCAGTATTTCTATGATTTTTACTTCTTCATTCAGAAATACAGTAAGGAATCCTTCCAAAACGTCAAAATTAGCTTTCTGACGGAGTAATCTTTTGATTGCCCAGTCGAAACGGATGTATCTATCTCTCAGTTCTGCCATAATAAAACCTCCTTTTTGTTTAAATGATAATTGCCGAGTGCAGGATATCTTATGCAAAGATACATTTTTTCTCTTTTGCTTCCAAATGTTTTACCGAAAAAATGATATTTCTTCTTTCTCGGCTATTTTACTCTATACGAAAAACTGGCGACCCTCGCATAACGTGAGCCGCCAGTTGAATAGATGAATTATATGTTAGGTTTTTTATTTACTTGATAACTACCTTTTTGCCATGGTGGATATAGATGCCAGCCTGGTTGGGCTTCTGGTTCATCTTCATACCGCTCAGAGTGTACCAAGCATGGTCGGTGTAGCTGCCTGCGTTCTCTGTTATAGGCAAGTCGATACCTGTATCTATGTCTTTAGTGACATCCGTAACGATATACTGACCTTTACTATTCTTGTTAGGACCCACTTTGACAAAAATAGTTGAGTTGACTCCAGTAAAGTCTTGTGACTGAGTTTTCGCACCCGTTCCTGCAGCATCAGGCTCGCAGAATACAAAGTTTATCAATCCGTCTTTTTGGGTGATGGTAAATTCCTTATAGTACCAATTCTTGTTGTCAATCATCTTGGTCTGTGTGATGTTTACGCCAGGCCACTTTGTACCCTCTTTAAAGCCTGTCATGCTGCTCCAGATGTGGAAGTTTACCGTTTTCCAGTTGGTGGCATCCGTATTGACATATACGGTAATGTTGTAAGGCTCGAAAGACTTGATGCTATAGTTGTAAGTGCGAATACCGCTTACAGTACCATTGATGAGTAGACCCACCTTCAGTGTGCAAGAACTGTTGATGTTGATAGATGCACCGCTTTCTACCTGTGTGCTTTTAGCTGTAGGGTCGATGCCATTGGTGGTGTAAACCAACTTAGCTGAGCTGTTCTTGCTTACTGCAGTGAGAGTCACTTTGAAGCCCTTCTCATATTCGCCTGAAGCCTTGTCTGCCCATGCTGTCTCTGAGTTGCTTGACAGATAGTACATGTAGTTTGTGCCAGAAAGGATGCGGGTGTATTCTGTCTTTGATGGTGTTGTCATCATCATGCTTGGAATACCTACAACAACCAATAATTTGCGACTATTAGTACCAGATACTGCATTAGCAAAATACTTTGCGTTGCTGGCATAATTGCTATAAGAACTTGTGTTGGTGATGCCTACTAATTTGCGGGCTTCTATCATGCTCTTCAGCTCATGCTCGTATGCTCTCCAGTGAGGTTGGAAGATACAAGGCGTACCAGGCATGGCAATAAGGAATGCGTTGGCAGCAGGAATATATGCTGTAGGGATAGGGTCTTTGCTTCCCTCGTTGCTCTTGTCTTCACGTACCTGGATATCGTGGTTTTCTACGAAGGTAACAGCATACTGACGATAGGAAGGGTCAGACATCAGGCTGGCGTCATTCAACTTACTCCAGTTGTTGTATTTAATCGCATTGGTCATGTTGTAGTGGAATGGGAAGTCGAAGGCACCGCTTTTCTTGCCAGTGCTGTTGATCCAATTCTTGATGTTCCCTACGCCATCCCAGTATTCTCCCACAGAAAATTTAATGTCTGTAGCATCGTTATAGTCGCCCACATGGCTTGCCGCAAAGCCTTTCACCATGTCATAGCGGAAACCTTCGTAACCCAAGTCATCTTTCAAGAATTTCAAGTAAGCCTTTACCACATTCTGCACGTTTGCGCTCTTGTGGTCCAAGTCGCGGCAGTCTCCAAAGTCAGAGCCTTCATCGTTGTTGTTGCTGAGGCTAACACCATTTTGTTTGGCTTGGGTTAAGGTCTTACCACCATCATCGTTTTTGCAGATGTCTGTAGACTTCATCTGGTAGGTCACACCATTGTATGTTTCAGCAGGGAAAGCGAACCAACCCTCTGTATTGCGGTGGTTGATAACCACGTCGGCAATGGTTCCGATACCGTTAGCCTTGAATGTCTTAATCATAGAACGCAACTCGTCTTCTGTTCCGAAACTGGAGTTGTGATTGAAATAGTAATAAGGCTTATAGCCCATTACCTGTACGGGTTCTGCACATTTTCCGCTCTGAGGAACCCATACGAGGTCGATGAATCCTTTCAACTCTGAAGTTTGAGCTTCAAGAGCTTTCCATTGTGCATAGTCGTATGCATTCCAAGAGAATCCCTGTAGCATCACTCCTTTGTAGTTTGCCGGCCATCCTTGTGCCGAAGCACTGATTACGGATTGTTATTTAGTTAGGCAGATATTATACAGTTTGTATAGGAGAAAACCGTCATGAAAAAGTTCTTTCAGGAATTCAAGGAATTCGCCATGCGCGGGAACGTCCTGGACATGGCCGTTGGCGTGGTCGTCGGCTCCGCGTTCACCGCGATCGTCACCGCAGCACAGTAAAGCGCAAAGCATGCCTCGCGCCGCTTGTCGGGCTGGCGTACCCATGCAACTCAAAACGTGCCGTCCGCTTGAGAAGCAAGCAAGGCGAGGCGCACCGGAGTCGCCCTCCCGCAGGCGTAGTTTCCTACGTCAAGGGAGTATGCGAGGAGCAACGACGAATTGCGCCGCTTG
>ENA-ORTS01001381-ORTS01001381.1-human-gut-metagenome-genome-assembly--contig:-NODE-1381-length-16693-cov-3.339524_pt1 | contig 16693 bp, 9 predicted proteins | sample MGYA00241911_ERZ509186 | MGnify/ENA primary metagenome ERZ509186 (study PRJEB26280, sample SAMEA2338852) | human gut metagenome | biome: human gut; feature: human-associated habitat; material: faeces...
TATAAAATTTGACAATATTTGTTTAAAATGGTATAATATAGATGTTGCTTTTAAAGGAGGGAACAAATTAAAAATGAAAAGTGATGATAAAGCATCGATATCGCTGAAAAAAATAATTTGTATTAGCATCTTATTTGTTTTTATAATGACAGCTGCAGTAGTAGCTGGAAACGTAAAATTAAATAATGTTAAAATTATTTTAGCTAGTGGTTACGAAATGAATGTATTAACTAGCAAAACCAAAATAGCAGATATATTAGATGACAATCATATTATATTACTTGAAGATGAAAAGGTATCACCTGATTTAGAATCAGAGTTATCAGATAATAATACAATTAAAATTTCTAAAATTACAGATGAAGAAATTGAAGCCCCTGAAGTTATAGAAACATCAGAAACTATTACAATGGAAGAAGTATTAAAAAATTATGATACTATTATTGAAAAAATAGTAGTTGAAAAAGTAAAAATACCTTTCGAAACAGTTACAAAAAATAAAGCATCAGGTTCGGGTTCAAAACAAAACCAAATTATACAATATGGTGTAAATGGTATAAAAGAAGTTACTTATAAAGTAAAATATCAAAATGATGTTGAAATTGAGAAAAAAGAAATTTCTTCAAAAATAATTAAGAAACCAGTGAACAAAATAGTAGAAGTAAGAAATAAGCAGGTTACATCAAGAGGTGGCACAACTACTAGATATGGTGGTAAATGGACTTATTCAGAAGCAGAACTTGACTTATTATGTGCTATTACAGCACAAGAGGCTTGTTCAAGTTATAATGCTGCCTTAGCTGTTATAACATGTGCAGCAAACAGAGCAGAAAGTAGAAGATGGAGATATAATGGAACAGACCCATTAAGCCAATATAAAGCAAGAGGTCAATTCTGTTACTCAATAGACAATCACTGGAGAAGAAGATTAAACGGAAATTATCCATCATATGTAAAACAAGCAGTTATAGATGCCTTAAATGGTAAAAGAAACCATAACTACTTATCATTTAGATCATCAGGATATGCAAGTGGTGTAAACATTGGTGGTAACGTATACTTCAATGCAATGTAATATAAAAAGAGTTCCTAAAAAATAGGAACTTTTTTATTGCCTTCAGCCACCCCACTTGAATTAGTGGAAGTTTTATGGTATATTATTTGCACAAGGAGAGAAGAAATATGAAATTAATTTCATGGAATGTAAATGGTTTGAGAGCAGTTATTAAAAAAGGCTTTAAAGAATTTTTTGAGAAGGAAGATGCAGATATATTTTGTATACAAGAAACAAAAATGCAACAAGACCAAATAGATGATGAAATAAAAAGCTTATTTAGTAAATATAATTGTTATTGGAATAGTGCTATAAGAAAGGGATATTCAGGCACAGCAGTATTTACAAAACAAAAGCCACTTAATGTTACATATGGAATAGGAATAGAAGAACATGACCAAGAAGGAAGAATAATAACACTAGAGTTTGAAAAATTTTATCTAGTAAATTGCTATACTCCGAATTCCAAAAGAGAACTAGAAAGATTAGAATATAGAATGACATGGGAAGATGAAATTAAGAACTACTTATTAAAACTAAATGAAACAAAGCCAGTAATTTTGTGTGGAGATTTAAATGTAGCACATGAAGAAATAGACTTAAAAAATCCAAAAACTAATAGGCATAATGCAGGATTTACAGATGAAGAAAGAGGAAAAATGACAGAATTATTAGATGCCGGTTTTACAGATACTTTTAGATATTTATATCCTACAAAAGAGAATTGTTATACTTGGTGGTCATATATGTTTAATGCAAGAGCTAATAATGCAGGCTGGAGAATAGACTACTTTATAGTATCACAATCAATCGAAAAAGAAGTAAAAGAAGCAAGGATTTATTCAGATGTTATGGGCAGTGATCATTGTCCTGTTGGAATAGAGTTGTAGGAGGTAAAAATGGAAGAAAAAAAGAAAAGCTTAAAATGGCTATATTGGTTTAGCTTAGGAGTGGCTATTATTGCAGTATATAAATTACTAGACAATTTCGGACCTATAACAGCTTGGTTGGCAAAGCTATTAAATATTTTAATGCCATTTATTGCAGGTCTGCTTATAGCATATTTATTTTACATTCCATGTAGAAAAGTTGAAAGTTGGTATAAGAAGGTAAAACCTATTTCAAAAAGAGCAAGAGTATTATCGATTATAACAGTATATATTATAGCAGTATTGCTAATTATACTAGCACTAAACTTTGTAATACCAGCAATATCAAAAAGTATTGTAGACTTAGTTACTAACTTTGGAAATTATTATAATAACACAATGAATACTATAAATGAATTACCAGAGGATTCAGTACTAAAGAGTGAAGCGGGTTTAAATGCTATAAAAGGAATAAGTGAAATTGATTTTAAACAATATATAAATATAGAAAAGCTAACCGAATATGCAAAAGGAGCAATAAATATTGTAAATAGCATATTTGATGTATTTGTTTCATTTATAGTTTCAGTATACTTATTAGCAGAAAGAAGAAGAATTTTAGACTTTTTGAGAAAATTGGCATCAGCTATATTTAAACCGGAAACTTATAAAATGATAGGAAAATATTTTAATAAATCAAATGAAGTATTTTTCAGCTTTATAGCAGGTCAAGTGTTAGATGCAATAGTAGTAGGAATATTAACTGCAATTGCTATGTCGATAATTGGAGTGAAATATGCAGTACTGTTAGGCTTTATGATAGGATTATTTAACTTGATACCATACTTTGGAGCTATCATTGCAGTAGCAGTAGCTATACTTATTACTATATTTACAGGAGGTATAGGGCAAGCAATTATTATGGCAATAGTTGTAATAGTATTACAACAAATCGATGCAAATATTATAAATCCTAAAATTTTAGGAAGCTCATTATCTATAAGCCCACTTTTAGTAATATTTGCAGTAACAATAGGTGGAGCATATTTTGGAGTATTGGGAATGTTTTTAGCAGTACCAGTTGCCACAGTAATTAAATTATTAATTGAAGAATATATAACTTACAAAACCAGCACAAATTAAAGTGCTGGTTTTTAATTATGTATTGACAAATAATATCAAATATAGTACCATGGAGATAGCCTTATTGGGGGAAAGGTGTATTTTTCAAGAGAGGAGGAATACAGGTGCCAGAACTCAATAAGATAATACAAAAAATGAAAAGACAGCCTAATGGAATTAGATTTCAAGAAGTAGCTAAAGTTTTAGAATATAATGGATATAAAATGAAGGCTAAAAAACGGTACTTCCCACAGAAATTTTATAAATTCTAAGGGTGATGTAATAACAATTAAAGAAGAAAATCCATTAAAAGCGGTTTATGTTAAAAACGTATTAAAGAGAATTGGAGAATAAAATTCTCAAATTAAAGTAAAATAAATATAAAGGGAGGCAGAATTAATGAAGAGTGTTGAAGATTATATGAATTTGCCATATAACTGTATTGTTCAACAAATTAATGATGAGAGTGGAACTTACTTTTATGCACATGTTTTAGAATTAGACGGATGCCAAAGTACAGGCGAAACTTTTAAAGAAGCTTATGAAAGTCTAAAAGATGCAATGAGAGGTTGGATTGAAACTAAAATTGATGATGGATTTGATGTACCACTACCGGTAAAATATACTGATTATAGTGGAAAATTTTTAGTAAGAATTCCAAAATCATTACACTACAGATTATCAGTTGAGGCACAACAAGAGGGAGTGTCACTAAATCAATATGCGTTGTATAAATTAAGTAATTAGCATATAACACAAAACCAGCACAAATTAAAGTGCTGGTTTTTGTGTTAAGAATAACTTAATAAATTAACTACTTTTTTCTTAATAAATTTGTGGTATAATTTATACGTAATAATCAAAAAGGGGAAAATTTATGTACAATATTTTAGTAGTGGATGATGATAAGGAAATTGTAAATGCAATAGAAATATATTTAAGTAAAGAAGGGTACAACATATTAAAAGCATATGATGGAATGGAAGCATTAAAAATAATAGAAAAGAATGATAATATTCATTTGATTTTATTGGATATAATGATGCCAAAACTTGATGGAATTAGTACAGCTAATTTAATTAGAAAAGATAAATCAATTCCAATAATAATGCTTTCTGCAAAATCAGAAGACTACGATAAGATTACAGGACTAAATAATGGAGCAGATGATTATATAACAAAACCATTTAATCCATTAGAACTAATTGCAAGAGTAAACTCACAAATTCGTAGATATACACACCTAGGTTCAATTGCAGATAAACAACAAGAAGGAAATACATATTGGTCAGGAGAATTAGTAATAAATGACGATACAAAACAAGTAACAGTTGAGGGAAAAGATGTGAAATTAACTCCAACAGAATATAACATTTTAAAATTTTTAACTAAAAATAAAGGAATAGTGTATTCAATTGAACAAATTTACCAAAATGTGTGGGAAGACGAATGTTATGGTGCAGAAAATATTATAGCAGTACATATTAGACACATAAGAGAAAAGATAGAAATAAACCCAAGAGAACCTAAATATTTAAAGGTAATTTGGGGAATTGGATATAAAATAGAAAATCTAGAAAAATAGGAGGTAAAAAATGAATGGAGCAAAAATTTCTAAAAATGTAGCTTATGTTTTAGCACCAATATTTGCGTTACTCTTAATACTATCAACACTAGGTACTAAAATTATAGACGAAGAAATCAATGTTATACAAAATTCAAACTATATCTGGCAAATGGCAGGAGGTTTAGCAAATGTAACAAAAGGTGTAACACCATTACTAATTCCAATATCAGTTATGATACTAATTATTCTAGCAGTAGTGATTATAGATGGAATTGGAAAAAATAAAAATGAAGATACAATTAAGTTAAACTGGTTTGACGAATGGAAATTAGAAGTAGTATTAGCTTTAAGTTTTATATTGTTTTTAGCTGGAGTTTATATTCTAAGCATAGGATGGAATTCATTTGAAAATTCGATAAGCATAATGCTATCAAGTTGTGGAATCGGAATAATATATGTGAATTCAATAGTACTATTAGAGACTATAGTAAAAAGAATAAAAGCAAGAATGTTATGGAAAACTACTTTAATATATGCTATTTATAAAGCAATTAAGAAAATGATAGATAACCGCAAAATAATGACAAAACTATTTATATATTATTGGGGATTTTGCATTATAGGATTTTTTATAACATTAGCAATACCAAACTCTACTAGTAACAAGAACTTGTTTCAGGTAGTGATGTTAGCAGCACTTGGAATAACCACATTTTATGTATTATGCAAAAAAGTGGAAGAACTTAATAAAATTCAAATGGCTTTAAAAAGTATATATGACGGAGATACCAATATTGAGTTAAATCCAAATGAATTAAAAGGAGTTTTAAAACAAATGGCAGTATATATTGATGATATTGCTGGAGGTTTATCAAATGCAATTGAACAAAGCTTAAAGAGTGAAAGGCTTAAAACAGAGCTTATAACCAATGTGTCACATGATATAAAAACACCACTTACATCAATTATTAACTATGTAGATTTATTAAAAAAAGAAAAAATGCCTAATGAAAAAGCTACTGAATACTTAATGATATTAGATAATAAATCTCAAAGATTAAAAAAACTAACAGAAGATTTAGTAGAAGCTTCAAAAGCATCTTCTGGAAATATAAAATTAAATAAAGAGAAATTAAATGTCAAAGAACTTGTGCAACAAGTGTCTGGAGAATTTGAAGATAGGTTTAAGGAAAGAAACTTAGAAGAAATAACAACATTCCCGGAACAAGATGTATATATAAAAGCAGATGGAAGATATATGTGTAGGATATTAGAAAATGTTTATTCAAATGTTGCTAAATATGCTATGGAAAATACAAGAGTATATTTAGATGTGGTGAAAAACCAACATACAGTTGTAATACAAATGAAAAATATATCAAAACAAGAGCTTAATATATCAGCAGATGAATTGATGCAAAGATTTGTAAGAGGAGAAACTTCTAGAAATACAGAAGGAAGCGGATTAGGACTTTCAATAGCATCTAGCTTAACAGAACTTCAAGGAGGAAAATTTCATATTTACTTAGATGGAGATTTGTTCAAGGTAACAATAGGATTTGAAATGTTAGTAAATTAAAAATGTTAATGGTGACGGCTTGCCGTCACCATTAACATTTTTCTTAATTAACGTGATTAAATAAATACTGAATACCCCCATTAGCGGCAGCAGTTACTGCTAAAACAATAATACCAGCAACAAGAACACCAGCTACAATAGGTGGGATAGCTTTTTTAGGTGGTAAATTTAAAAAGTTAGCAATTAAAGAACCAACCCATGCACCAGTTCCAGGTAAAGGAACAGCTACAAATAAAAATAAACCTAAAGCTGTGTAATTTTGTAATTTTTCACTTTCTTCAATTTTTCTTGTAGCTCTTTCAGTAGCCCAATCTATGATAACCTTAAAAGGTTTCCATCTCCCAAAAAAATCAAATAAAGGTCTAATATATTTAACAATAAAATATATAGGTATAATATTTCCGATAAAGCTACAAATAAAAGCTTCAAAATATGAAAGACCAAGCCCAACGCCTATTGGAATAGCACCTCTTAACTCTAAAATAGGCACCATACCTACAAAAAATGTAATCAAATATTTTAAAATTATAGACATATAATTAACCTCATTTCTATTAACAATGCAAATATTGTACTATATTAAATATTATTTGTCTATAATACCTTATAAAAATTAAGAAATTTTTACCAAAATCGTTGACAGCAAGTACAACAAGTGTTATACTAAAATAGGTATGCTTTTATTAAGCGTTACTAGTCTACATTTAAGGTGGATGTAATGATTAATATAAAAATAAATTTTACCAAATAAACAGCAAATTAAACAGTTGACAAAAATGTCAACCGTATTTTTGTTGCCTTTTATCTATAGATTATGTTAATTTAATAAAAAGAGGAATTGACCTATAATTACTTACGGAAAGGGTATTTAGAGAGCAGAAAAATATGCTGATTTGTAAACTAATTATAGAAACAAGAAGGACTTTTTATTAAAATCATATATTTTAACTTCTGCTTAATTTTTTTTAAGGAGTGATTCTTTTGTTAAAAGAAATTAAACACGAGAAATGTTCTCGTAAAACTTTTGCAAAAATCGGCGATTCAATCGAAATGCCAAACTTAATTCAAGTTCAAAAAGACTCATACAATTGGTTTATCGAAGAAGGCTTAGGAGAAGTACTTAGAGATGTATCTCCAATAGTTGATTATTCTGGAAACCTTGTACTTGAATTCTTAGACTACTACATGGAAGAGAAAACAAAATACACATTAGAAGAAGCCAAAGAACGTGATGCAACTTATGCTACAAGATTACATGTAAAAGTAAGACTTATCAATCGTGAAACAGGTGAAATCAAAGAACAAGAAATTTATCTTGGTGATTTCCCACTTATGACAGATAGTGGTACTTTCGTAATCAACGGTGCAGAAAGAGTTGTAGTAAGCCAATTAGTTCGTTCACCAGGTTGCTACTATGCACAAGATTTTGATAGCAAAACAGGTAGAAGAATTTATACATCTACTGTTATGCCTATTCGTGGTGCATGGATAGAATATGAAACTGATGGAAATGATGTATTTTGGGCTAGAGTTGATAGAACTAGAAAAATACCTGTTACAACACTTTTAAGAGCATTAGGAATAGTAACAGATGAACAAATTACACAATTATTTGGGGATGAAAACAAAATAAAGGAAACTTTAGCAAAAGACCCAATTAAAACACAAGAAGAAGCTTTAGTTGAAATATACAAAAAATTAAGACCAGGAGAACTTCCAACAACTGATGCTGCAAGAAACTTATTTAATGGTTTATTCTTTGATGATAGAAGATATGACCTAGCAAAAGTAGGAAGATTCAAATTTAATAAAAAATTAAGTTTAGCAACAAGAATTACAGGAAGAATAGCTTATAACGATATTATTGATCCAGAGACTGGAGAAGTATTAGTAGAAAAAGATAACAGTATTTCTGAAGATACAGCAATTGCAATTCAAAACAGTGGAATCAATGTTGTTGATGTAAAAGTTGAAGACAAACCAGTAAGAATTATTGGTAATGGCACAGTTAATATCCACAGCGTACTTCCAAATGTTAATTTGAGTGACTTACATATCAAAGAAATGGTAAATTACATAGTATTAAAATCAATAATTGACACTACAGAAGAAAAAGAATTACATGATGTTATTAAAGAAAGAATAGACGAATTAATTCCAAAACATGTTACAAACGAAGATATTATTGCTTCAATAAGCTATTTATTAAACTTAGAACATGGTTTAGGAAATGTTGACGATATTGATCATTTAGGAAATCGTCGTATTCGTTGCGTTGGAGAGTTATTACAAAATCAATTTAGAATTGGTTTAACAAGACTTGAAAGAGTAGTACGTGAAAGAATGACAATTCAAGACTTAGATATAGTTACTCCACAAACTTTAATTAATACAAAACCAATAACTTCTGCAATTAGGGAATTCTTTGGAAGCTCACAATTATCACAATTTATGGATCAAACAAACCCACTTTCAGAATTAAGCCATAAGAGAAGAATTTCTGCATTAGGACCTGGTGGTCTATCTCGTGAGAGAGCAGGATTTGAGGTTCGTGATATTCACTATACACACTATGGAAGATTATGTCCTATTGAATCACCAGAAGGACCAAACGTAGGACTTATATCAGCACTTTCATCATTTGCTATTATAAACGAATATGGATTTATTGAAACACCATATAGAAAAGTAGATCATGAAACAGGCAAAGTAACTGATGAAGTTATATATATGCCAGCAGATGAAGAGGATAAATACATTATTGCTCAAGCATCTGAACCAATTGATGAAGAAGGAAAATTTGTAAATGATAGAATTCGTGTACGTCATAGAGCAGACATTACAATGGTTGATAAAGACCAAGTTGATTTTGTAGACGTATCACCAAAACAATTAGTATCAGTTGCAGCAGCTATGATTCCATTCTTAGAGCATGACGACGCAAAACGTTCTCTAATGGGTTCAAACATGCAACGTCAAGCAGTTCCACTACTTACAACAGAATCACCAATAGTTGGTACAGGTATTGAATATAGAGCAGCAAAAGATTCTGGAATTACAGTAATGGCTAAAAATGACGGTATAGTTGAAAAAGTGACTGGTGACGAAATTCAAATTAGAAATAAAAAAGACGAATTAGATGTTTACCATTTAAGAAAATTCAAAAGAACAAATGGTGGAACATGTATAAATCAAAGACCAGTTGTAAGCACTGGAGAAAAAATTAAAGCAGGAGAACTAATTGCCGATGGGCCAGCAACTAAAAATGGTGAAATGGCACTTGGTAAAAATGTTTTAATAGCTTTCACAACTTGGGAAGGTTATAACTACGAGGATGCTGTTTTAATTAGTGAAAGATTAGTAAAAGAAGACGTATATACATCAATTCATATTGAAGAATATGACTGTGAATGTAGAGAAACAAAATTAGGAGCAGAAGAAATCACTAGAGATATACCAAATGTTGGTGATGACAGCTTAAAAGACTTAGACGAAAACGGTATAATTCGTATAGGTGCTGAAGTAAGACCAGGAGATATATTAGTTGGTAAAGTTACTCCAAAAGGAGAAACAGAACTAACAGCAGAAGAAAGATTACTTCGTGCAATATTTGGTGAAAAATCTAGAGAAGTTAGAGATACATCGCTTCGTGTACCACACGGAGAAGCTGGAACAATAGTAGATATCAAGATATTTACTAGAGAAAATTCAGAAGAACTAGCTCCTGGAGTAAACCAAGTAATTAGATGTTATATAGCAACAAAGAGAAAAATATCAGTTGGTGATAAAATGGCTGGACGTCATGGTAACAAAGGTGTTATTTCAAGAATATTACCAGAAGAAGATTTACCATTCTTACCAGATGGTACACCAGTAGATATAGTTCTTAACCCAATGGGTATACCTTCTCGTATGAACTTAGGACAGGTTCTTGAAGTTCACTTAGGTATGGCTGCTCGTGCATTAGGCTGGAAAGTCGCAACACCAGTATTCGATGGTGCAAAAGACTATGAAATTGAAGACTTGCTAGAAGAAGCAGGACTACGTCGTGATGGAAAAACAATTCTATACGATGGAAGAACTGGAGAGCAATTCATTAAACCAATTACAGTTGGTGTTATGTATATGATGAAACTACACCACTTAGTTGATGATAAGATACATGCTCGTTCAACAGGACCTTACTCATTAGTTACACAACAACCTTTAGGTGGTAAAGCACAATTCGGTGGACAACGTTTCGGAGAAATGGAAGTTTGGGCATTAGAGGCATATGGTGCTGCATATTCACTACAAGAAATGTTAACTGTTAAATCAGACGATGTTGTAGGACGTGTTAAAACATATGAAGCTATTGTCAAAGGGGAAAACATTCCAGAGCCAGGCGTTCCAGAAGGATTCAAAGTTCTTGTAAAAGAATTAGAAGCTTTAGGCTTAGACATAAGATTGTATACACATGATAACAAGGAAGTTGAGCTTAAAGAAGATATAGACGATTCTACAAGCTTTAGTAATATAGAAAATAAATCTCTACATGAAGAAAATGTTGTAGATGAAAATGAATTATCAGATGGATACACAGAAGAATCATCAGATGACGAAGATTCTGAAGATGACAAATTATTTGATGACCTAGATGATGAAAACGATGACATCATACTAGATGATGATTCAAGCATCTTAGAAGATGAAGATTTTAATGATGACGATGAGTAAAACTAAATAGGTACTTTTAATTCCAAGGGGGAAAAAATAGTGGATGAATTAGAAAATTTTGATAAAATGAAAATTGGCATAGCATCTGATGAGAAAATAAGAGAATGGTCACATGGAGAAGTTAAAAAACCAGAGACTATCAATTATAGAACATTAAAACCAGAAAAAGATGGTCTATTCTGTGAAAGAATATTTGGACCAACAAAAGACTGGGAGTGCCATTGTGGTAAGTACAAAAGAGTAAGATATAAGGGAATAGTTTGCGACAGATGTGGCGTTGAAGTTACAAAATCTAAAGTAAGAAGAGAGAGAATGGGGCACATAGAGCTTGCTGCCCCAGTAGCTCACATCTGGTATTTCAAAGGAATACCAAGCAGAATAGCTTTAATGTTAGATGTTTCACCTAAAGCCTTAGAGAAAGTTATATATTTTGCATCATATATAGTAACAGATAAAGGTACATCAACATTAACAAAAGGACAAATACTTTCTGAGAAAGAATTTGTAGAGGCTCAAGAAAAATTTGGTAGAGACTCATTCAAAGCAGAAATGGGTGCAGAACCAATAAGAAAATTACTATCAGAAATTGATGTTGATAAATTATCAGAGAAATTAAAGAAAGAACTTGAAAAGGCTAGCGAACAAAAAAGAGCCAAATTGGTAAAAAGATTAGATACAGTTGAATCGTTCAAACTTTCAAACAATAGACCAGAATGGATGATAATGCAAGTTGTACCAGTTATACCACCAGATTTAAGACCAATGGTTCAATTAGACGGTGGAAGATTTGCAACATCAGACTTAAACGATTTATATAGAAGAGTTATAAATAGAAATAACAGATTAAAGAGATTACTAGAACTTGGAGCTCCAGAGATAATTGTTAGAAACGAAAAGAGAATGCTTCAAGAATCAGTAGATGCTTTAATAGATAATGGAAGACGTGGAAGACCTGTTACAGGTGCTGGAAACAGACCACTTAAATCATTATCAGACATGTTAAAAGGTAAACAAGGTAGATTCAGACAAAACTTACTAGGAAAACGTGTTGACTATTCAGGACGTTCAGTTATAGTTGTTGGACCAGAACTTAAAATTTACCAATGTGGTGTTCCAAAAGAAATGGCAGTAGAATTATTCAAACCATTTGTAATGAAAGAACTAGTTAGCCGTGGAATAGCACACAACATAAAAAATGCAAAGAGAATGGTAGAAAGATTACGCCCAGAAGTTTGGGATATATTAGAGGATGTTATTAAAGACCACCCAGTATTATTAAACCGTGCTCCTACATTACACAGACTTGGTATTCAAGCATTCGAGCCAGTACTTGTTGAAGGTAGAGCAATAAAACTTCACCCATTAGTTTGTACAGCATTCAATGCTGACTTCGATGGTGACCAGATGGCTATTCACTTACCATTATCACCAGAAGCACAAGCAGAAGCAAGATACTTAATGCTTTCAGAAAACAACTTGTTAAAACCACAAGATGGTAAGCCAGTAACAACTCCTACACAGGATATGATTCTAGGAAGTTACTTCTTAACAATGGATGTTGATGGAGAAAAAGGCGAAGGAACATACTTCTCATCTCCAGAAGAAGCAATAATGTCACTTGCAAACAACGATGTAACAATGCACTCTAAGATTTTCGTAAGAAGAACTAAGATTGTAGACGGTGTAGAAAAACATGCAAAAGTTGCTACAACACCAGGTAAGATAATATTCAATAGAGGAATTCCTCAAGATTTAGGATTTATTGATAGAAGTAAGCCAGAAAATGAATTTGAATATGAAATAAATGGAGTAGTATCAAAGAAAAACCTAGGAAAGATTATAGGAAAATGTATTTCTGTACATGGTCTAAGCAGAACAGCAGAATTACTAGACTATATTAAATCTACAGGTTACAAATATTCTACATTAGGTGCTGTAACAGTATCTATAGATGATGTTAAGGTACCACTACAGAAAAAGGAAATAATTGCAAAAGCTCAAGCAGATGTTGATAACATATTAAAACAATATGGACGTGGATTAATTACAGATGATGAGAGATACAGCGAAGTAATTAAGATTTGGGAAAAAGCTACTGATGATGTTAAAAACGCAATGAGAGACAACTTCAGTAAAGAAAACCCAATGTTCATGATGTCAGACTCTGGAGCCAGAGGTAACTTAGACCAGTTAAAGCAAATTGCTGGTATGCGTGGACTTATGGCTAGTACAACTGGTAAAACAGTTGAAATCCCAATCAAATCATCATTCAGAGAGGGACTTGACGCATTAGAGTACTTCATTTCTGCACACGGTGCTCGTAAAGGACTTTCAGATACAGCTTTAAGAACAGCAGACTCTGGATACTTAACAAGAAGATTGGTTGATGTATCACAAGACATAATCGTAAGAGAAGATGATTGTGGTTCAACAGATGGACTTGAAGTATATGATATAAAAGATGGAAACCAAGTAATCGAAAAAATGCAAGAAAGATTATTAGGTAGATATCCATTAGACGATATCAAGAATCCAACTACTGGAGAAATAATAGTAGACAAAAATACTCTAATTACAGAAGAATTAGCAGATAAGATAGTAGATGCAGGAATTACACATGTTAAAGTACGTAGTGTATTCGGATGTAGAACAGAACACGGAGTTTGTGCTAAGTGCTATGGTATGGGATTGGCATCTAGAAAAGAAGTTGATATAGGAGACACAGTTGGTATAATCGCAGCTCAATCAATTGGTGAGCCTGGTACACAGCTTACAATGCGTACTATTCACTCTGGTGGTGTTGCCGGTGTTGCCGACATTACACAAGGTCTTCCTAGAGTTGAGGAGCTTTTCGAAGCTCGTAAACCAAAGGGTGTTGCTATAATTACAGAAATCGCTGGAAAAGTTTCTATAAGAGACGAAAAGAAGAGAAAAGAAGTAACAGTAACATCAAACGACGATAGCAGAACATATTTAATACCTTTCGGATCTAAACTAAAAGTTAGAGAAGGAGATGTTCTAGAAGCCGGAGACCAAATAACAGAAGGTTCTAAAAACCCAGCAGAAGTACTTGCAATTAGCGGACCACAAGGTGTATTCGAATACATCATTGCCGAAGTTCAAAAAGTTTATAGAAACCAAGGTGTTGATATCAATGACAAGCACATCGAACTTATTGCAAGACAAATGTTAAAGAAAGTTAGAGTTGAAGATAATGGAGATACAGACATGTTTGCAGGTTCTTTAGTAGACATGTATGAATTCGAAGACAAAAACAAGTTAGCCGAAGAGCAAGGATTAAGACCTGCAACAGGTAAACGTGTATTACTTGGAATAACAAAAGCTTCACTTGCAACAGATAGTTTCTTATCTGCAGCATCATTCCAAGAGACAACAAGAGTATTAACAGAAGCTGCAATAAAAGGCAAAACAGACGAATTAATAGGATTAAAAGAAAATGTTATCATTGGTAAGTTAATCCCAGCCGGAACTGGTATGAAGAGATACAAGAAAATAAGAATAAACACAGAAGAACCAGAAAACACAGAAGTATCAGTAGCACCAGACGGAGAAAAAATGCCAGAAGATACAAAAACTGTAGAAGATGTTGTTGACGATATAGATGATGTAGAAAATACAACAGAAAATGAAGAATAATATTTTAGAAGAAGGACGTCGCCCAATGGGGACGCCCTTTTTTGGGCGAAAAAATTGGTTAGAAAAATAAAAAATCACTATATGAAGTTAGAGGCAGAGGTTCAAAAAGAAACACGATTGACACTAACATCAGATTACGTTTGTAAAAGAATATTTGCAAGAGAGGAAAATAATTGTAAGCACCCAATTGAAAAATAGCAGAGATTGTAGGATTAAGCACTGAGGAAGTAAAAAAGATTATAGGCTAAATTAATTTGAATTGTTATTAAATCATGCCATTATGAATATATTAAAAATAATTAATATTTTCATAGGAGATTTTTATGTTTGTAATTAATAAAAAAAGAACAATATTTTTAACACTTGCAATATTTTTGCCTATTGGTATGTTTGTGCTTCAAACAGCAAGTAACATAAATACAAACAAAACTGTTGCAACCATGGCAACTCCAGTAAGTAGTAAGACAATAATTATTGACGCAGGTCATGGTGGTGAAGATGGCGGGGCCGTAAGTAATAATGGAATTAGCGAGGCTGAAATTAATTTAAAAATTGCTCTAAAATTACAGCAATTATTAGAACAAAGTGGCTCTAATGTTGTACTTACAAGGTCGGACAATAATGCGATTTATGATATAGATAAGAAAACTTTAAGAGAAAAGAAAAATTCAGACATAAGAAACAGAGTCAGAATTGGGAACAATTCATCAGCAGATATATTTGTTAGCATACATTTAAACAAAATACCAGAAAATCAGTATTATGGTTGGCAAACTTTTTTTAAAGATGGTAATGAAGATGGAAAGAGACTAGCCAATTGTATACAGAACAATCTAAATGAAACAATACAAAAGGAAAATAAGAGAACGCCACTAAAAATTAACAATGTGTATGTCATAAAACATGTAGATGGCAGATGAAGTAGAGCATTACTATCTGCAGCCTTTATAGAGGCTTATGATAAGTCTTGAATGTTATCATGGAGGAAGAAAATTGTGGAAAACAAAAATCAGACAATGTTACAGCGGGGAATAACATTGTTGACAGTTATTATTGGAAACGCTATGTACGCAGCGGTCGCGGTATTATTCCTGCTTCCGTCAGGACTGCCGACCGGAGGAACGACAGGTATTGCACTTTTAGTGAACAGATTGACCGGATTATCCGTTTCGATGTTCGTGCTGGGATTTAATATTGTGATGCTGGTGGTCGGATTTATTTTTCTTGGAAAGAAATTCGCATTTACGACCATTGTAAGTACATTTACTTATCCAATCTGCCTGGAGTTATTCGGACAGATATTTGCAAATGTACATTTCACAGACGATATCTGGCTGAATACGATATTCTCAGGGCTGGGAATCGGAGTGGGGCTTGGAAGCGTCATTCGTATGGGAGCATCCACCGGAGGTATGGATATTCCGCCGTTGATTTTGAATAAATATTTCAAGATACCCGTGTCAGTCAGCCTGAATGTATTTGATATATGCATCCTGCTTGGCCAGGCTATCCTCATACCGCCTGAAATGCTGTTATATGGAGTTATTCTTGTTATAACCTATACAACAGTGCTGAATAAGGTATTGCTCCTTGGTGGCTCTAAAATGGAGGTTAAGATCATCAGCAGAAATCCGGAGCCAATCCGTCAGGCGATTATCGGGCATCTGGACCGGGGACTTACAATTCTGCGTGCAGAGGGTGGATATTCACAGGAAGACCACCAGGTGCTTCTCGTTGTTGTGTCAAATCGTGAACTGCCTCAGTTGGAGCGTATTGTAAAGAATATTGATCCAGAAAGCTTTGTAATCTTAAGTGAGGTCAGAGAAGTCAGCGGACGCGGATTTTCATTGACAAAAGAGCACAAGAGTACTCAGAGCGAAGGAAATAGTGCCAGTGTAAATGTGAAATAAGAGTTTGAAAATATTTAAAATTACGTGAAAGTCAGCCGAAAGTCAGAATTGAAAAATAAGGTAAAAAATTTCCCTAAAATAAGGTTGAAAAAATAAAGTAAAAAAATGATTGACATTAGGGTAAACCTCTAGTATAATCATTTTTGCTGGAGAAATACTCAAGAGGCTGAAGAGGCGCCCCTGCTAAGGGTGTAGGTCGGGTAACCGGCGCGAGGGTTC
>ENA-ORTS01001386-ORTS01001386.1-human-gut-metagenome-genome-assembly--contig:-NODE-1386-length-16665-cov-2.801445_pt1 | contig 16665 bp, 18 predicted proteins | sample MGYA00241911_ERZ509186 | MGnify/ENA primary metagenome ERZ509186 (study PRJEB26280, sample SAMEA2338852) | human gut metagenome | biome: human gut; feature: human-associated habitat; material: faeces...
TACTTTTCTTTATTTTCTGGCACGATTTTTGGTCATTGGTCACACGGAAAAGAAAGGAAATGTGTTTATTAAAGATTCAGGATTGGAGGTTTTAATATGGCAAGTAATACAAATTTTTTTGATATATTGTCTATGCTTGAGGATGTTTTTGAGTTTAATAAGAATGGAGAGCGTTCTAATTATAGAGAGGAGACAATTGTTATTTATAGAAAATTAAAGAATTTTATTGTCGGATGCAGTTGGACAGATAATCCTCATTACAAATTCATTGTTGAGAATAAGTCGCTCAGTTCAGAAGAATTAGCAATAAAATATTGCTCTGAAACACAAGGTAAGCAGAAAGCAGCAGCGACTTTTAGAGTTCAACGAGCAGAAGTTTGCAAAATTTTATCAGGATTACTTGGAAATAATTTAAATGAGATTTTCTTTGCTCAGGATGAGCAAGGCTTAAAGGATTTAAATAATAGAATTGCTCTTTTGTCGAGTGGAACAGTTGATACTGTAGATGTTTTTCCAGATTTTATTCTTGATAAAATGAAAAAACAAACTATAACAGATAAGTATGTAAGAATTGAAGATTGTTCTAAAGAGATAATTGTTTTGAGCAGATTCACACTAAAGCATATTCAGAGTGAGTTAGATGCTTTAGATCCAGATAAGATGGCATACATATTTTCATTGTTGAATTCAGATATTATAAGAAATGTTGATGGTAAGTATCTTGTAAATAAAGAAAGATTACAATTGCTTTCTGAACTGAATGCGTTTGAGAAACAGCAGAGTAAGATAATAGAGATGCAGGATAAGATAAATGCGTTGCAGCATGAAAATAACGAACTAAGAAGAAAACACAAATTTGATAGACAGCAAGTAGGTGTGTTATCTGATGAAAATAGTAAGTTAAAGCAAGTTGTAGAGTTATATGAGGAAAATGACAAACCAAATGGGGTATCTGATAATTCTTTTGCTGAGTCTGATTTCTCTGATGAAGATTTAGAAGATGATTCTTTCTTTGCAGGAGGTACTGAGTAATGCAGTTATTAACAGTATATACAAGGGAGGATTTTATTTACGATGAGGATTTGAGGCTATCTCTAATTCAAGACAAACTTTCAGAGAATAAGTGCCATCTTGAGTGTAAAAGGAATGGATATATTTTATTTGAAAATCATTTTGATTCAAGTATCTATAGAATGAGTGATGTGTTACCGATAGCAGAAACACAGCTTAAGTCATTTGGAGTAGCGCCTAAGTTACAGTATTCTGTAAAGAAATTTACATATCTATTGCATCCATCAAAACCATTCTACTCAGTTGAATTTGTTGTTTCTGGAGATAGAAATGTATGTGCAGTTACATATTCAATAAATAATTCTCATCATAATAAGAGTACATATTTTGCTTGTAATTATTATGATATTTTAATGGTAAGAAATTGTATTGATTCATTGTTTCAACTGGTTTACCAGTGGAGGAATGTTAAGGTAAAAGATAAGAAGTAGATTTATATGAAAAGCACTGACTGTTTGGTCGGTGCTTTTTCTTTTTAATAGGTAGAAGTTCAGTCTTTGGGGTATGTCTGCTCCTGCATCCAGTATTAATTGGTTCTGGTCTTGTGGTTTCCTATATTACTCAAAAGAACTAAACAAACTGCTGAATAATTGTGCACTTTAGACACTGGTAAACTCTCGGCACTAGAGTTATAGTAGGACAACTCAAAAAGTGCGTAAAACCTATGAAAAAGGTCGTAATTGTTCGGAAATCTGGTTACGGCTTCGACATTGGCTCATTTAGGCGATTCTAGTCCTGCACTGGCGGATAGCTTGCCTTGCTCCAGAATAATGGCACACAGGGCAATATATGAGTTCGTATCTGAGTTCGTATTCTTTATAAATTACGACAAATGCCCATTTTAAGCCATTTCTTCAAAACTGGGTAGTTGATGCGGTCAATTAACGCACTTTTTGGTTTAATAATACGAACTAAGTTGGAAAGAGGTGAGATGATTGAACAAAAAATGCAGACCAATTACTCAGGATGAGTATGAAAAAATCATTAATATTCTGCGTTCAGGTTTCTATTATTACAATCAAAAGGTGAGTAGTAAGGAGCGTATTGCAGATGCTTTGGTTCTTGAGGCAAATTTAGGTATGCGTATTGAGGATATCCTTGTATTGAGATTATCCAACTTTATTAAGAGTGGAAATAAGTACAGGATTGAAATTGTGGAGCAGAAGACTGGTAAGAAGCGTGACCTTAACATTCCATTGGAAATTATAAACTTCATTCAAGATTACGCAATCAAATGGGGTATCGGCAAGGAGCAGAAGCTCTTTCCTTTTGGAGAGAGAAATGTGCAGAAGTATCTCCAGATGGTTTGCGAGATATTGGGTTACGATGATGTTGGGACACACTCGTTCAGAAAGATGTTTGCTCAAAGCATATACAAAGAGAATGGTAATGACCCAGTTCTGGTTCAGAAGCTGTTGTTGCATAGTAGTCTTAGTGTGACTCAGTGCTATCTTGGAATTGATGCAGAGCAGATGGAAAAAGCCTTGCAGAAGAATGTCAATTTGATTTGAGGTGCTATTATATGGAAATTGAAAGTGAGTTGATATGTGAATTATATAAAGCATCATCTATTGTACCAGAGGTACCTTTAGCTAGAGTGATAGCAGAATTATTATCATCAGAAGATATGCTTTATTGCAGTAATGAGGAATTTTTAAGTAATATCAAATCATTCAATCAAATGCTTGGAGATGGAAAAGGTGATAGATTTCCAGAAGTAAGTAGACGATTTTTCGTTTCAGAACTTCAGAAGCCTTTGTATAAACTTCCAGTACCATGTAGTTTTGGGAAACAAGGTGATTTGAATAAGGAAAGAGAGATGTTATCTTACGATAGATATATGTATTCTATGAGAGATGCTACTTTCTTTTCAATGACAATTGAATTATCATATTTTGATTTCGCAAAGCAGTCGAGAAGTGAGCAAGGTTGGAATGAGGAAGAATTAAAGTGGTTTACCCACAGAATAGCAGATTTGATGGAATACAAAGTAATAAACCATGTTATGTGTTTACATTGTATTTCAGACATCAAATATGTTCCTCTTTATATTGTTGGTAAAAAGGATAGTAAGTGGATTTTTTATCAGCAGTGTACTTCTAAGTATCCAGAATATTATGAATTAATTGAAGAAATCAAGGATTTTTGTTCTGGACTTGAGGATTCTTTTACTCTAGTGTTAAATGCATTCCACCCATGTCCACCAGAATATTATGCAAAGAACACCTTATTTGGGGTACATATTAAGGATGATAAAAAAGAAATTGAGTTGATTGACCAGTATCATGCAGTAGAGAGATTTCATGCATTATTTCAGAAGTGTGAAAAAGGTTATGATTGTAATTTTTGTGACGATAGTATTATTTTTGATGAATATTCCAATCGAAATATGAAAGGTGATGTGTAGCGGTGACTTTTTTAGAATTTTGCTTCAATATTGACAGAGTAAAAGCTGATGATAGCTACAACAAAGAGTATGAATATTGGACTATCGATAAAAATGGTACTTTTCTGTTCATGACTTGTAATAGAAGCAAAGATTTCTATGTGGATGCCGATAGTGTGAAGGATATTAAACTTGAGAACTATATTGATTATATTAGAAAAAATTATTGGATGGATAAGCCATTATTTATTCCATATGAGGAATTAGTGATTTATGAAAATATATTCATAGAGTTTGAAGGTTCGATAACTTATGATTTCGGGCAGAAATATCCGTTGATATGTGTAAGAGGTACTTGTGATAAGCAATGCAGGGTAAAGGAATTAAGAAAATATTGTTTTCATAAGTTACCTTGTACCAATAAAAGACCAGATTGGAATTGGTGGACAGGAAAGTACCCAACTTTTCACAATTTTATATTTGATGTGGTAGATTGGATTGAAGTTTGTCCTCATATGGATGCTTTGGTTATTTTATTTGAGTGTACACCGAATGAATGCGAGAATGACTTAGATTTTAATTATTGCTGTCCTTTATTGATAAAGGATAACAAAATTAAAGTAATTGGGGGTACAAAGAGAGCAAAGACATTGTACGAGGAATATAACAAAAAGTACCCAACAGAAGATAGGGAGATTGAAAAATCAATTAGTCATCCAGAAGAAGATTTCTATTTTAGATTTTAGAAGGGAGGTGTATTGGTATGATATATGTCACTGGTGACTGTCACTCCAATTTCAGACGTTTCACAAAGCGTAGACGTGCTGAGTTATCATTTGAACTAACAGAAGATGATTATGTTATTGTCTGTGGTGATTTTGGCTTATGTTGGGCGAATGATGCTGAGTTCAAATATAATTGTGATTGGCTTGGCAGTTTGCCATTTAAGATTCTCTTTGTTGACGGAAACCATGAGAACCATGCAATGTTGGCTAGTTATCCTGTTGAGATGTGGAATGGTGGCAAGGTACATCATATTGTAAGGGACAAAATTATACATCTGATGCGTGGTCAGGTGTTTAATATTGAGGGTAGTACATTTTTTACATTTGGTGGTGCATCAAGTCATGATGTTCAGGGTGGTATCCTTGACAGAGATGACCCACTGTATCAGGAGAAGAGACGTCAAGCAATTAGATATGATTTACCATATCGTGTAATAAATTTCTCTTGGTGGAAAGAGGAACTACCTTGTGAGGATGAATTGCAGGAAGGTTTAGATATTTTATCACAAATGGGGTATCAAGTAGACTATGTAATTTCTCATTGTGGTTCTAACCGACTGCAGGATATATTGAGTGAGTATTATAAAAGTGCGACATCGTGTAAACGAATTTATACAACAGATATTTTGACAGAGTACTTTGATAAGTTGGAGGATAAGTTGCAATATAAGCAATGGTTTTGCGGACATTACCATGAGGATATGCGATTAGATGAGAAGCATACGATTATTTATAATCAAATTCTTCCTATAATTGATAATTATGAGATTTCTGGTAAGAAATCATTTTAAGAGTTTAAAAGGAGGCATCACATGAGTGAGGATGTAAAATTGATTGAGAAGCCAAGCAGTAATTTGAGATCCGAATGGGGACATTACGATATTACACTAAGCCCTGTAGATTTGGTAAAGATTAAGAAGGGAGAAACTTTATATATTAATATCATGGATGAGTATTCAGTTTTTGTTTCTATTGGTAAGGAAACAAGATGTGATGTTGCAGTGTAATTTTTATTTCAGAAAGGAAAGAGGTGTAAGAGTGAATCTTTATATTGCTGATTTGCATTTTGGTCATCGAGCGGTGATAAACTTTGATAATAGACCTTTCCTCGATGTTGATGAGATGGACAGGACTCTTATTGAACTTTGGAATAGTAGAGTAGCTCCAGATGATAATGTTTATATCGTTGGAGATTTCGCTTACAGGAATGAAAAACCAGAAGAATGGTATCTACAGCGTCTGAAAGGTCATAAGCATCTTGTAATTGGTAACCATGACTCAAAGTTATTAGCAAATGAAAAAGCTATGGGGTATATAGAATCTGTTGATAAGATGATGCATGTAACTGATAATGGTAATCAAATATGTATAGCTCATTTTCCTATTGCAGAATGGAATGGTTTTTATCGAGGTGCTTACCATATTTATGGGCATATACATAATAGAACTGAGATTACTTATCACTATATGAAACAATTTGATAGAGCTTTAAATGCAGGAGCATGTATTAATAATTATACTCCATCGAGTTTAAACGAATTACTGAGAAATAATAAAATATTTAAGGAGCAGAATGTATGACAATTTAAGGTTTTCAATGTAAGAATGGTATGTTGTATGATGATGGCTCGACAGATTTAATATAGGAGTTAGAAGAAAGAGGTGTAAAAATGAAATATTATATTTCAGATATCCATTTTGGTCATGAAGCAGTAATTAATTTTGAGCCAAGACCATTTTCTAATGTAGATGAAATGGATAGTGCTATTATTGAACGATGGAACAACAAAATTACAAAGAATGACCAAGTATATATTTTAGGTGATTTTGCTTTTCGTAATGAAAAGCCTTATAGTTGGTATTTAAAGCAACTAGCAGGGCAGAAGCATCTTATAGTTGGAAATCATGACAGAAAGTTATTAAAGGATTCAGAAGCAATGGAGTATTTTGTATCTGTAGATTATTATTTAGAAGTTACGGATAGTCAAAAGCGTATTATTATGTGCCACTATCCTATAAGTGAGTGGAATAATTTTCAGCATGAAGCCATCCATATTTATGGTCATATTCATAATAAAACTGATGGTGCATTTCAGTATATGAAGCAGTTTGATAGGGCTTTAAATGCAGGAGCATGTATAAACAATTATACACCGTCTAGTTTAAATGAATTGATAATAAATAATATGGAATTTAAGGAAAAAGTAGAAAAGATGACGAGAGAAACTTTATAAGTTAGGAGAAGAATATGACAGTACAAGAATTTTTTGATATGGTATTTACAAATGAATTTCACAATATTAGGCTTAAGTCGAAGGAGACTGACAAAGCTCTGATAGAATTCTCAAATGGGGTACCAGATGCATATGTTAATAAGAAAATAACTGGTTTAGCAACTGATTGGGATGCACGAATTTATATTTTGTGGATTTAAGATTGTAAGCAGGAGAGATGTAAAAGTTTCTCCTGCTTTTTCTTTGCTCAGTTGTATGAAATTTTGTGAGGTATTTTTCTTATGATTGAGTCTTGAAGGTAGAAGCAAAAATTATATCAAGTTTTAGTATCTATTTCTTCTATATTAAATAGTAAAATTGAGATAAGCATAGTACACAATAATATATGCATCTTTTTGTGACATTTACCTACTTTCTTTCAGATGTGTATCAGAGTTAACATCACATACGATTCAAGAGAGGTATATTACTCAGTATGATAAATTCGGTTTGAGATAGAGAAATAATTGAGGTAATTATTGAGCGTGTTTATAGACAGTATCAAATTTTTTGGGAGGATACTGTCTTGGAGAAAAATAAGGAAATAAAGCTCAACCGAAAACAGGTAGCTTTAGCTCTTGTGAGAATTATGTGGAGAAAGGAAGAGATAAATGATTCTTGGTACTCAAATATATTAAGAAATAATGGGGTATCAGAGAAAGATGGTGATGTAGATGAAACAGAAGAGTAATGTTACATATGAAAACTACGCAGGTGGTCATGGTTTCTTTGAAGAAGAACTAAATGTTGTTGATTATAATCGAGTTTCTACAAAGAAAGAAGCACAGTATTATTCATTAGAAGACCAAGTATCTGCGAATAAGAACTTTATAGCCAGTCGACTTAAATGGAGACATATAGATTCTTATGTCGAAATGAAGTCTGGTAGAAGTATTAAGAAAAGAAAGGCATTTCAAGAGTTATTGCAGGATGCCAAACTTGGTAAATTTAATCTGATTATTGTGAGAGATACTTCACGATTTGCAAGAAATTTAAAAGATACAATTGTTACAATTGACGAATTGAAGGAATTTGGTATAGCAGTATACTTTATTTTTGAGGATATTTATTCACTTAATCCTAATGATTATGACCGTTTGGTACTTATGAGTCTGAATGCTCAAAACGAATCAGATAGGAAGCAGCAATATACTTTAATGAGTTTAAATTTCAGAAAAAGTAACAAAGTTCCTATTTTGAGTGCTAAGACTACTGGTTATACTTATATTAGAAGAGGAAAAGGTGTTGCAGGTACATATGAGTATAATGATGCATCACATATTGTGGCAGAATTATTCTATTTAATAAAAGGTTCTCGATTAGAGAGACCTGCAAATCTTGATATCTTACCTAATGTAGATGGTGAGTGGATGAATACAATTTATTCAGATATATATGAGCCACCAGATATGCGAAAGAGTTTATCTCTCAAAGGTATCTGTGAGCAGTTTAATAAACGAGGTGTCACTACAACATTTAATTCTGCATATTGGCACACATCTACTGTAAGTAGTATTGCTCATAAAATAGTATACACAGGATATTTTATGTATGACATGTGGGAATATGATGAGCGACAGGAACGATATGTTTTTAAGAATGATAATGATTTAGGTATCAGTATTAGAAGAAATGATGAAGGTGTAGAGTACATTGAGGATATAAATGGGGTACTTAATGAAGGTGATTGGAAACCAATTATAACAATGAAAGATTGGTTAGATGTGCAAAATATTCTTCGGAGTAGAAGATTATATAAAGATGAACAACATCCTAATAAGGGAAGAGGTAGAAAGCCATCATCAGATATCTACGTTAGACGTATGCAATGTGGTAAATGTGGTGGTCGTTATACTAAACAACAGTCAAGAAGCAATAATCCAAATCTTAAGAAAAAGATATACCTTTATCAGTGTACACATCGTTTAGTAAATGGTATTGATATTACAAAATCAGATTATACATATAAAAGTCCAGCAGGTTGTGATACAAAATCTTTTGAGCGAGTTAAGATTGACTATGCTACGATAAGGGTTTTCGAATATATTTTCGAAGAATTAAAAGAATCTGCTAAGATAGCATATAAAATGATGGTTGAGTCATATTGTGAGCAAGGTGCTTTATTAGTGGAAAGAGAATCAGATTCTGTGAAGAAGGAATTAGAAGGTGTTATAAGTAATATAAAAGCTATGGAGTCTGATTTAAAAAGTCATAAGATTGATTATAATATTTTCAAGGATTTATATGCTGAGTTAAAGCAAGATGAAGCAAATCTACGATATCAATATAGTCAACTAAGGACAAAAGAAAAGAAGGAAACGCCAAATAAGGCAGATATATTTAAAAAGTTGGATTTGGCATTGCAGAAAACGTTGACAATCGATGAGGAATTGCAAGAGGTAGATGATGAATTGTTAAATTGCTTTTTGCAGAAATTGATAACAAAAGTAACAGATGATTGTTTTGAACTGACTTATTTCATAGATTTAACGGGAGAAGCCTATTTAAAGGAGGATATAAACTTTAATTGTTTTGACCCGAATTATAAGGATTGTTATGAGTTGCCAGAAAATTATGAGGTATTTGATTCCTTTACGATTACTAAAGAAGAAGCTGATGCTTATGCTAAAAAATTAAATAAGAGAGCCTTTAAGAGTCATATTTGGAATGATATAAAAGTAAATATTGTCTTGGATTTCAATATTTAAAGTGTTATGATGGTGCTATCGTTTGATAGTACCATTTTAATATGTGTACTTTGACTGTTTTTGCATCCATGATTGGGGTATTTTGCTTACAAAAGCAATTTTATTATTGTACTTTGACTGTTTTTGTATCCAGAATATGAACCGGATCCAGTATGACATTATAAAAATGTTAGCGGGTGAGAGGAAAAATCTGTTTATCGTGGGGGATGATGACCAATCAATCTACCGTTTCCGGGGCGCGAAGCCGGAGATCATGTTACACTTTAAAGATGATTACCCGGAGGCGGAGACGGTTCTTTTAGATGTGAATTACCGTTCCGTAAAAAACATTGTGACAAGTGCCGGATATCTCATCGGCCACAATAAGGAACGCTTTCAGAAAAAAATAGAGGCGGCGGATCAGGGGGATATCCCGGTTGAATGGCAGTTGTTTGAAAGCCAGCGCAAAGAAAATGCAAGAATCATCTGGGATATTCAGGAGGCGGTGGAGAAAGGCGCAAAATATGAAGAATTTGCAGTGCTTTTCCGCACCAATACACAGCCGCGACTTCTGATGGAACAGCTGATGGAGTATAATATTCCATTCCGAACGAGAGATACCGTGCCGAACTTATACGAGCACTGGATCGCAAAAGATATTTTTGCATACATAAGGATTGCGATGGGAAGCAGGGAACGCAGGGATTTCCTGCAGATCATGAACCGTCCGAAACGCTATATCAGCCGGGAATCGCTAGACGAGGAGACCGTGGCATTTGATGTGTGGGAGTGGTACTATGAGGAACAGCCGTGGGTGGCAAAGCGCATCGAAAAATTAGAGGGCGATATCCGTATGTTAGAGAGATTAAGTCCGTATGCGGCGATCAATTACATCCGGAAGGCAATCGGATATGATGAGTTTTGTACAGAATATGCGGATTACAGACGTATCAAAGCGGATGATCTGTTTGATGTTTTGGATGAGCTCCTGGATGCAGCGAGGGAATATAAGACTTATGATGCGTGGTTTGACCACATTGAAAATTACACAAAAGAGCTGCAGGAATTTTACCGCGTGCAGAATCAGAACCCGAACAGTGTTGCGTTAGCAACATTACATAGTGCAAAAGGTCTGGAATATGAAAATGTCTATATCATTGACGTCAATGAGGGTGTCATGCCATACAAAAAAGCAGTGCTGGAACCGGAAGTGGAAGAAGAGCGAAGGATGTTTTATGTAGGAATGACGAGAGCAAAAAAAAATCTGCATCTTTTTTCAGTCAGACAACTGAACCATAAAGATGCAGAAATTTCCCGTTTTATCAAAGAAGCGCAGCCACCGGAAAAGAAGAAGGATTAATCATCCATCTCCTCGAAGGCTGCCTCGTCTAAAAGTTCGTCAAAACGGTCGGATACAGCTTCGTATTCTTCATCGTCCTCAATGTTATCAAGGGAAGGATTGCCTTCGCTGTCTTCGGAATAACGATAAATAAATACTTCGCCTTCCTCGTTTTCCTCGCCATTTTCATCCAATGGAAGAAGTGCGATGTAATCGCGTTCGCCAATTGTAAAAATGGTAAGAATTTCGCATTCTACCTGACTTCCGTCGTCAAGATCAAGGGTTACAACGATATCTTCATCGTCATTGTTCTGGTTGAAATCGCTCATGCCGATACCTCTCTTTTTTATAGTGGTCCTAATAAAGACAATGACATCATAACATAATCGGATGTGATTGAACATATTTTTCTATACAAAATGTGAAAAAAAAGGTATACTATTTTTATTAGAAAAAGATACTGGGGTACGATAGAAAAGGTGGCAGACAGCATGGATTACACGATCAGAGAAGGCAATTACGAAAAGTTAGGAGTACAGAAAAAGGATGATGCAGTGATTTTTACGTTCGAAGGGGAAAAAGAAGAGAACTGCAGCATTCTTTTTTATGGGAAAAAAGCAGAACCTGTCTGCAAAATTTTAGTACCGGAGGAATATTGCCGGGGATCCGTGCGTTCTGTGGCCGTAACCGGTAAGTTATGGAAAAATTTAAGATACAATTATGAGATAAACGGAAAAATCATTACGGATACCTATGCAACCCGTATTATCGGCAGGGAAAAATGGAATGACAAAACCCGCAGTGAGAAGGATTATTTTATCTGTGGCGGTGCATATCCGCAGGCATTTGACTGGGAAAACGACAGACAGCCGGAGATTAAACGGCAGCAGATGGTTATGTATAAACTGCATGTGCGGGGATTTTCCATGGAGGATACATCCTGTCCGAGAAAAGAACGGGGGACATTCCGAGCGATTACAGATAAAATCCCATATCTGAAAAAACTTGGCATTACGACCATAGAGCTGATGCCTGCCTACGAGTTTGAGGAACAGGTGATCCCAAAGAAAACGGTACTGCCGGATTACCTTAAGTGGGAAAGTCACGGAGAAGATCTGATCAAACCGGAAAGTGTACAGCCGGTGGAAAAGATTAATTACTGGGGGTATGTTCCAGGCAATTATTTTGCACCGAAGGCATCCTACAGCAGCAGTGCAGATGCAGCGTCTGAGTTTCGGGAACTGGTACATACACTGCATGAGAACGGCATGGAATGTGTGATGGAATTTTATTTTGCGCCGGGGATGAACCAGAATGTGATTTTAGATGCACTTCGGTTCTGGGTTCGTGAGTATCATGTGGATGGATTTCATCTTCAGGGGGATTCACTGCCTGTTACGGCGGCGGCACAGGACCTTCTGCTCAGCCGGACAAAGCTGTTTTATACACATTTTGATCCGATCCTTTTGGAAAATGCAAAAAAATATCATCATTTATATGTATACAGTGATGAATACCTGTACCCGGCGAGAAAAATGCTGAACCATATGGAAGGAAACCTTAACGAGTTTTTCTGCCAGCAGAGAAAGCAAAACAGCGTGGAAGGGTTTGTCAATTACATTACTAATAATAATGGATTTACATTGTGGGATCTGTTTTCCTACTGTGAAAAACACAATCTGGAGAACGGGGAAGATAACTGTGATGGAAACAGTTTCAATTACAGCAGTAACTGTGGCGTGGAGGGAAATACCAGAAAAAGATACATTGATAATCTGCGGAAAAAACAGGTTAGAAATGCGTTGGCAATGGAGTTTCTGGCACAGGGTGTTCCATTGGTTTTAGGGGGCGATGAGTTCTTAAACTCACAGCAGGGTAATAACAATGCCTACTGTCAGGACAATAAGACCGGCTGGCTGAACTGGAAGAAACAAAAGAAGGAAACCTGGCTGGCTGAATTTATAAAAAATCTGGCAGATTTCCGCAGGGAGCATCCAATCATCGCATCAGAACATCCGATGGAATTAAATGATTACGGCAGGAAAGGTTTCCCGGATCTTTCCTATCATGGGGAGAGCGCATGGATCTCTTCGATACCGGCTGACAGACAGGCAGCGGGGATTCTGTATTGCGGCGAATATGAAAAGAAGACAGATCAGACACCGGATGATTATATCTATATCGGCTATAATTTTCACAGCGGTCTGTCGCATCTTGCGCTGCCGAAACTTCCGCAGAACAAGAAATGGTATCTTTTGATGACTACGGCAGCGGAAAATTCGTTCCTGCCGGAAAAAGAAATCCTCGAGGATCAGCATCTTTTAGCAATCGAGGGTCAGTCGATCAATATTGTAATTGGAATATAAAAGTAGTAAAGAGGGTAAAAGAACATGATAAAGGCATGGAAACATTTATGCACGATCCTGCATCACAAAAATCTGGTCCGGGCAGGCTGTTTTAAGATCGGACTTTATAAGCAGGGACTGCTGCATGACATGTCGAAGTATACACCGACAGAATTTCTGGTGGGATGCAAATATTATCAGGGGACAATGAGTCCGAATAATGCAGAACGTGAAGATAAAGGGTATTCTGCGGCATGGCTTCACCATAAAGGACGAAATAAACATCATATGGAGTACTGGATTGATTATGGAGTCGGTGATGGAAGAGATGGACAAAAAACACATCGCGGGATCTGTGGCATGAAGATGCCGATTAAGTATGTAGCGGAGATGTATGTGGACCGCGTTTCTGCATCAAAGAATTATCAACGTGATAAATTCAAACTGGACAGTCCGCTCCAGTATTATCTGAAGGGCAGAAAATATTATATTTTAAATGAAGACACAAAAGCCATGTTGGAATTATTACTGGTGATGCTGGCGGTAAAAGGGGAAGATGAAGTGAATCATTTCCTCAAATATGAGGTATTAAAGGGAAAAGTTCCCTATGAAAAAGAATACCTCATAAATCTCAGGAAAAAATTGGAAAAAGGCAGTGCATATCATCTGGAAGAGGAGCAGTGAGAACAAAAGATTCTCCTGTGATGGGATGCGAAAACGTTAAGCGGTAGGAGTGAAGTGCCTGCCGCTTTATTGTTGTGTCCGTCGGATTGTAAAGAAAATCCCCGATCAGCGGATGCCCAATTGATTTTAAGTGAACACGGATCTGATGGGTACGTCCGGTCTCTAAATGCAGCGATAACAGGGACAATCCGTCATGATAAGCAAGACGTCTGTAATGCGTGATGGCGCGTTCTCCGTTTTCAAAGTCAATCTGCCGTTTGATTGTCGATCCGGCAACACGTCCGATCGGAGCATCAATCGTTCCGGATTCGGGTGTTTTTCCGGAGGCAATGGCAATGTATTCTCTCGATATTTCACGTCTGGCTGCCGCGGTACTTAAAATAGCGGAACTTAACATGTGCTTTGCGATCAGAGTGAGTCCGGTCGTGTCACGGTCAAGGCGGTTGACGCAGCGGAAAGTATATGGAATCTCCTGGTCATTGTAATAGCCGCATACGGCATTTGCAAGCGTATGATCGTAATGATTCAGAGAAGGGTGAACGGGCATTTGAGCCGGCTTGTTTACGGCGAGGATATCCTCGTCCTCATAACAGATCGAAAGCGGCATGGAGACCGGTAAAATGTGCGCGGAGGAAGTGCTTTCTTCCAAGCGGATAAAAAGTTCATCTCCGGCGGATAACTTTGTGCGCATATAAGCCCATACGCCATTAAGCAGAACACTTTCGGGTGTCTTTTTCAGTTGTACAAATACTGCATTGGGATAGCCTTTTAATGAAAGGTATTCCCGAATGGTAAAGGAGTCGTATTCCGGTTCTATCCGGTATGTGAATTGTCGAATCATACGGACATTATATAATAAAACTTAGGAAAAATAAATGGGGAAAAGCACGCACACCCTGGTCAAAACATAGAATGTATTAATAAAGCTTTTAAGGTGCGTTTTGAAAACATTCTTATCCCCACTTACGCCAGAGCAGGAAAACGAATGCCTGAAAAAATTAAAAAAAGGTAGCCTTGAAGCAAGAAACGAACTGACACTTCACAATATGCGGCTGGTTGCACATGTTGCGAAAAAATATCAGAACTCAGAAGAAGATATGGAGGATCTGATCTCGATCGGAACGATAGGACTGATGAAAGCGATCGCAACCTACAAGGAAGATTACGGGAGCAGGCTGGCAACTTATGCAGCCAGGTGTATCGATAATGAACTTCTGATGTATTTTCGTGCAAAAAAGAAAGTGTCGCGTGAAGTATCATTATATGAACCGATCGGTATGGATAAAGAGGGAAACCAGATCCATCTGCTTGATATTGTAGAGAGTGAGGAGCCGGATGTTGTGGAGATGATGGAACGTACAAGACAGATTGAAAAGCTGCTTGGACTGGTTCCAAAAGTGCTGCAGGAACGGGAACTGTATATTATTGTACACCGGTACGGATTATTTGGAAATAAGGCGATGACGCAGAGGGAAATTGCTTCCGCGGTTGGAATTTCACGTTCTTACGTTTCGCGTATTGAAAAAAAGGCGCTGGATAAATTAAAAAAAAGTTTTTGCGAATAAGGTTGTACTTGCTACTATGAATGTGTTATACTTAGGCGACGGCGGATGTCGCCGCCTTATGTTCGGATTTGTATAAAGTCTAGGAAACTGAGCACAGACTGCTCAGTTGTCAGATGCACCGGCTGGCATATGCTGGTGCAGATCAGTTGCAGCATTTCTGCTGTGATCATCAGATAAATCAGAGGAAAAATGAATAAAAAGGAGGAGTACGTTGTATAGTATTGTATCAACGGCAATCATACACGGGATCCAGAGTGTACCGATTTCTGTGGAAGCAGATGTGAGTGATGGTCTGCCTGTGTTTGAAATGGTAGGATTTCTTGCTTCGGAAGTGCAGGAAGCCAAAGAGAGAGTGCGTACAGCATTGAAAAACTGCGGCTTTGCCCTGCCTCCAAAGCATATTACGATCAATTTTACGCCTGCGAATATCAGAAAATCCGGTTCCGGGTTTGACCTTCCGGTTGCGGTGGCAGTCCTTACCGCATTCGGGTATATCAGACAGGAAATGGTCAGGGAATATTTTGTAGCGGGAGAGGTTGGACTGAATGGAAAAGTACAACCGGTAAATGGAATTTTGCCAATGGTGGCGGAGGCAAAAGAAAGAGGAATGAAAAAATGTATGGTTCCATGGAAAAATGCAGGAGAGGCGGCATTGGTATCGGACATGCAGGTATTTGCCGTAAAAAATCTTGCGGATGCTGTGAATATCTTAAACGGAAATGGAGAATATTTTGATACTCCATATAATATAGAAGAAATGCAGACAGGGAGGATATTGGACTTTGCGGATGTGAGCGGTCAGGTGCTTGTAAAACGTGCCTGCGAAACGGCTGTTTCGGGAATGCATAACCTGCTTTTTGTCGGTCCTCCGGGAGCAGGAAAAACAATGATCGCAGAGCGGATCCCTGGAATTTTACCTTCGTTAAATACAAAAGAACGCATGGAACTTTCTAAGATATACAGTGTCTGCGGGCTTTTAGAGCACAAAAAAGGATTGATGCGGGAGAGACCATTTCGGGCACCGCATCACACGATCACACCGCAGGGACTTGCAGGAGGGGGTGCAGTGCCAAAACCGGGAGAAATTTCACTGGCGCATAAAGGAATCCTGTTTTTGGACGAACTGACAGAATTTCAACGGGAAACTTTAGAGATATTAAGACAGCCGATGGAGGAGAAAAAAATCTGTATAGCAAGGCTGAATGCAAGTTATGAATATCCGGCTGATTTTATGCTTGTGGCGGCAATGAATCCCTGCAAATGCGGGTATTATCCGGACATGCAAAGATGTACCTGTACATCGGCTGCGATTGACCGGTATCTGCGGAAGGTCAGCAGACCGCTTTTGGACCGGATCGACATTTGTGTGGAAGTTCCACAGGTCAGATTTCGGGATCTTTACAATACCGGAAAAAGTGAAAAATCCGAAGAAATCCGAGCACGTGTTGTGCGCACGCAGGAAATACAAAAAATGCGGTATCGGGGAGAAAATTTTTGCTTTAACAGTCATATCCCGTCTTCGCGGATTTT
>ENA-ORTS01001388-ORTS01001388.1-human-gut-metagenome-genome-assembly--contig:-NODE-1388-length-16653-cov-17.262622_pt1 | contig 16653 bp, 20 predicted proteins | sample MGYA00241911_ERZ509186 | MGnify/ENA primary metagenome ERZ509186 (study PRJEB26280, sample SAMEA2338852) | human gut metagenome | biome: human gut; feature: human-associated habitat; material: faeces...
TGGACCGGGGCACCCAGACCAGCCCCTTGATGAACCTGTAAAAGAACAGAAGATCGTATGCATAGGAGCAGTTCCGCCGGGTATGGTGGAGCTGCTTTTTTGATAGATGGGCATAAAAATACCCCCATTGCTCTGCGGAGAGAGTAACGGAGGTGTAAGATCAGTCGATTTCTTGGTCTAAAAGTTTGAGGAGTTCGATGGAACTGGGGGTGGCGTATTGATCGTTGAAGCTGTCTATAAAGACAAGATTCGCAAGAGCCTGATTCAACTGATAGACGGCCTTATTATTGGAATGCTTCAGCAGGAAGATGAATTGACGCCGCAGATCCCCATCAAACTGATGGGCCCTTATGGTAAGCAGAAGTTTTATGGTGACTTCTTTCCCGAGAGCGTTTAGCCGGTCGAAATTGCACAAAGTATCGTATCTTTTGTCACCTATATCAAACGGAATAGAATTGTCCGTTTCAGTGTTGTTAGGAAGATGATTGCCGGTATCTTGTGAATCTTCAGATTCGTGTTCGGGTGGGCGGTGCTTGGAGAGGGCTCCGTTGCTGGATGGAGAATAATGGCTGCCCAAAATCTCGGTTAAGGATAGCTCTCCCGATTCCAGTAGTGCTCCAATGGGTACGTCAAGAGAGTGTGCAATGTCCTCCAGCAGACCGAGGTCGAACCGATCGGTGTTGCGATTCACCATATTATACAAGGTGGTATAGGGGATGCCGACCATGCGGCTGAGTTCTTTGATGGAAATCCTCTTGGCTTCTGCAATCGTCTTGATGTTCTGACCGACGCGCATTTCGAAACACTCCTTTCTAATAGATGTATATATAATACTACGAAATTCTAAAATGTCAATATTGACAGAAAGAGAAAATGAATAAAAACCAAGAACGAGAATTGGCGACACTAACAAATTCTCAATTTGGATAGTTATTTTTGAAAAAGTTCTTGACATGGGTACTAATTGGGAGTATACTTACGCTGCGTGGATGACCGATATGAGAATCTCGCAAGAGTCCATTTCGGACCAACTTTTTAAGAAAGGAGATGCCATCATGGGGAGAGGGCTGAATCTGTACCCGAGGACGAGGTAGCGAGGTGTTGCCTCCGCAAGGACTACACGGGATGTGCTGCTGCAGCTAAAATCCCATAGCCCTGATAGGCGATTGGCTGGACTGATTCTTGGGTCACTGGGGGTAGGCGGCTAGACCGTCTCAAAATACAATAAAGGAGGGAGCACAGGATGGATAGCTCATAGGGCCTGGGCCGTATATCGCCTGAAAAAACAATGGTAAAAAATAATGGAGGCATTCTATGCTAAAGATTTTTGACAACTACTATCTGGACGCAAGCAGTGTGTGCTATGTGCTGAAAAAAGCTCATGTGAAAGGTGACGGCAAGCTGGAGTACGATGTCTGTGCCTACCACACCAGGCTGGAGGAGGCGTTAGCAGAAGCTGTGCGGCGTGGGCTCCGAGAGGGGGTCGCAGGCGAGAAGCTGACGGAGTGGGAGCAGCTGTGCGGTGAATTCCGGCGGCTGAAGAGTGAGGTCCAGGGGCTGCTGGAGTCTATCAGCCCTGCAGACGATGCTTTGGACCTGGCTCTGAAGAACGGAAACAATTGTGCATAAATAGGAGGGACTATATGCTGGAACTTTACTTTAATGATGGAAATTTTCTGCCCGAGAGCCGTGAAGAGGAGCAGTCCGCAGAGACGGTGCTCAACATCATGCTGGCTGGAAAAACGACCGACACGGAGATGTGCATCTGGCCCTGTTTTTACCATGCGCCCATGTGCAAGGGGGTGCTGATCAATCTGGACGACGGCACAACGCTTCGGATCAAGCCTACCCTGAATGAGGTGGGAGAGCCGGAGCTGCTGATCGGATGTGTGACAGAGGAGACTGTCGGGGAGGTGTACCAGAGGGTCTCGAATTACGACTTTGATGAGCCATGTGCTGGTAATGTGCCATCGTAAACAAAAGTGCCTGACTCATGCAAGGCGTTTATCGGTAAAAACCTGTGATAAAGGTGGGCAACAGCTATCAAATCGTCTGCGAAGGGCTGATGGAATGGCTCAAGGCGCAGAAGGTCAATAACACCCCGGAAGGTGCTACATAATATGAGAGAACCAGAAATTGCTTTGCACACTCGCCGGGGGAGAGCTGGAGAATACGATTATAGATGTAAAAAAGGAGGATGCTATGCAGATATTTTATGATGATGCACTAAAACATTTGGAACCATTCGCAACCTTGTCGGCAGGACTGGAGGGCAAGTATCTCTGCTACGGTGGAGGTGTGAAACCGCTTCAGCCGGGAAAAACGTTTGCTGATGGCTTTATAATGCGGCTGACAGACAGACCAGATAATCCAGAAAACACGATAATCAGCGTTGAGCCGTGCCTGAACAAGGACGGTGCACCACAGCTGGCGATGACCATTTACCAAGCTACCGGCAGTGAACAGCGCACCCAAACAAATGAACAGGCTGTGGAATGGGCAGGATGTCCAGAAGCAGAGTCATGCTAAAAAAGGAGATTAAAATGAGCTTTTTAAAGGATGTATTTCAGACCGCTGACGAGATCAAGCAGAGTCAGGAGAAGTTAAAGGATGCCGTAGATGCAAGCAGTCGTCAGGCTGCGGCACTTATTCGACCGTATCTGAGTGAAGTGCAGAATGAGATCCTATCTGAAATTCTAGAAGGGCTGGTCGCATCCGTTGCCGAGCACTCGTTCCAAATCGGCTACAGCAGCGCCATGCAGACGTTTGCAGAAGCGGCGGCAGCACTCGAGGCAAGGTCCCATGCACAACAGTAAAACAAAAACCGCCTTACCTGCGGCAACAGGCAAAGCGGCTGTAGAGACGGGAATATCTGTGTGTGTGCGTTCCCGCCCCTATAATAGCACAGAACGAAGCGTTTGACCAGAGCTTTTTTCTGGGCAAGCGCATACAAACCGGCGCATGGTCTGGCAGGATGGCTGGGCTGTGCGCCTTATTATTATGGAGGAAATGCATCAATATATGAAAACAAAAATGCCCTTTGACGGCTTCTTCTTGAAGAATTTGGATGAACAGAACGGAACCTGCAAATATGAGGAATATCTACGCAACTGCAAGGAGAACCCATTGACCGAGGAAGAGCGGCGGGAATGGACGGAAAGCACCCATGCAGCGATTGCTGAGCTGGAACGGTTGAACACAGAGCCGAAGCCCACCAGACAGGCAGCAGAGCCGGAAGCAGAGGCAGATGGGACATCCAGCCCCCAGACGCCAGAGCCCGCCGAGCCGCAGGGAGGGTGCTGTACCGGACAGGAGGCAGAGGAAGCACCAGAGGTGGAGGTGACTGCAGCGGAGAAGACGTTTGTTCCACAGGGAGAGGGCGCTTTGCTGCTCCCGGCGGAACCGACAGTGATCCCAGAGGTGGTCAGCGAGCCGAAGCGGACACGCATCACGGAGCTGGTGAAGGAGGACTATAAAAATTGGCGTGACGGTACAAGAATCGTCTTTGATGCAGGCGTGAACTCAGGTAAGACCTACTTTATCCTGAATGTTCTGCTGCCATGGGCATATCAAAAGCACCGGAAAATTATATATCTTTGCAATCGTGTCCCCCTGCGAAATGAGATCCAACAGGAAGTGGAGCGGCTTGGAAGGACGGAAGAGAAGGTTGGGTGTTGGAATCATGACCTTCGGCAGTTCGTTTACAAAACCAGAGTAACGAATAAATATAAAGATACGATCCGGGTAGAGACCTATCAGTGGATGGAGGCGTTCTGCAAGGGCAACCCGAAGGGAGTAATGAACTACTTCAAAAGATTTAACTATATAGTAGCGGACGAATACCATTATCTGTTAACGGATGCAGCTATCAATAAATACATCGATCTCTCCTATGTGACACTGAACGAACTGACAAAGTATCGCCCGGTGATCTTTATGAGTGCAACCGCACATCCGTTCTTTCACCGTTGGCGGGATGAGACAAATGAGGCCCTGCCGGAGAACTACTACCATATCCCGTCGGACTACAGCTATGTGGAGCGTGCGGTCTTTTACTGGACAGATGCTGAGGAAATCAGAATAATCCGACAGGAAGCAAGGAGGGGGAAGGTTCTGGTATTCGTCGATCGGATGAGCAGGATAAGAAAACTGGTGAAAGAATTAGAAGACGAGTTTACAGGGGAGATCGCCACGGCCTGCTCGCCCTATCGCCCAGAAGCAAGAGAGTTTGATGGGCTGGAAGAGGTGCTGCAGGATGGGAAACTGCGCAAGAGGATCACAATTGTGACGACCGTGTTTTACAATGGTGTCAACATCAAAGATCCGGAATTGATCTGTATCATCAGCAGGCTGTGGGACCCGATCGTAAATGCGCAGATCTTGGGACGAAAGCGCCCGGTAAGCAAACAGGACACCTGCGCAGTGTACTTTAAAGGCTATAGCTCCGACCGGATCAAGCAGGAACGCGAACATATCAGAAAAAGACAGCTGGAGCCAGCAAAGAAATGGAAAGATGGAAAGTCTGATCCTGAGGTGTGGCAAGAGTACCTGCATAAGCCGGGTATTGTGAAGATGCTGGATAAATACAGCCAGACGGTTAACCGCGATGAATATGGTAATGGCTGGGAGTGGAGACGCCGCGCAGAACATCAATACCTCGTTCAGATGGATGCGCTCAAACTGATGATGGAAAAAGGCTATCAATGGGGGATGCTGTATGCTGTTACAGAAAGTGATGCGCTTCTGAGCAAAATCGAACCGCTACGGTTCAAAGAGCTGGAGGACTATATTGAAGAGAACCTTGGAAAACCTATTCTGGGCGAGATCATGCGAAAGGAGCTTGTTGAACGCGGCTGTATTACCAACCCCAATGATCGGCATAAAGATAAATCTGAGCCTTCTTTGAAAATTGTCAATCGATATTTGATATACTATGGTGTAGAAGCAAGATCGGATGAGAAAAGAATCAATGCAAAACAAAAGGCAACATTCTGGACGCTGTATCGATTGTAACCATGATTCTGTCGATTTTTTTCACATTGCATAATATTAAAAGTGAAAATTTTCGACAAGTATATACCCGTTCAGAGCCATTTTCCGTACATAAGCCCCGGCGTTGGAAATGCCCGCCTCGGCCATCCGTTCATGGATGGCTACCAGCTCGTCCGGCGTTACCATGACGTGCAGATGGACATTCCGCTTGCGGTTCTCCATCAGCGTTCCAGCTCCCGGCCTTTCCGGCGTTCTTTGGGCTCCTTTACCTTGTCCAGCGGCTTTGCGTCCAGCTCCGGGGGCGTGGGCGGAATGGGCGTGTTGTTGGGTACGCCGTCGATCATGTTGCAGTTCTGCTCCGTGGAGAGCTCGGCGGTTTTCAGATAGTTGTCTTTTTCGTGCATGGCGATCCTCCTTTATCGTTCCTCATGGTTTTTATGGCTCCGCTTCTGGCCGGGCTCCTTCGGGGGTTCCTGCCCTCTGGTTCCTTCTTTGAGCCGGGCGGTAATGGATGGGCGCACCCGGTCAGGATTGCCCGGTGCTGGTTTCAGCTCATAATCCTCCATCTGCTTTTCGGTCAGCGGCTTTGCGTAGGTCAGTTCGCCCCATGCCATCAGCCTGCCGTCTGCCACAGGACGCCGCCTGTCATCGTCGTAGTTGACAATGGAAAGGGGCTGGTTATCCGGCGGCTTCGGGTAAGTTCCTATGTCCACGGGGCGCTGGGTGGAATAATAGCGGTAAACGCCCTCCGGTCCCAGCTCGGTATGCTTGACCGCCGCATGGTAAAGCTGCTGATAGTCGTCCACCCGGCGGTCAAAGTCCCTCTGCGCCCACGCCTGACTGGTTCCATAGCGGCCCCAGTAGTAATCCCGATGGCCGTTTTCCCCCTCGGTAAACTGCCAGGTCACAAAGGGGCTCGGCGCTCCCGGATTATGCCCCAGCGCAAAGCCGTGTCCGGTTTCAAAGGTGGCAGCTTTCAAAATCACATATCCTTGTACTGTCTCCAAGAGATCCCTCCTTTCTGTGCCTCGGGCCAACATGACCCGAAGTGCTGGATGTTACGAAATAAGAGGGCAGACCGGGGAGGAATGTAATAAGATATTCCCACCCCGGAAACACCCTCAAAAAAGCCCGGAATGTCAAGCCTTTGGAGGCGGCAAATCGTAACAGCCGCCCGGCCTTTTCTCCCGCATTTTCCTCATGCGTTCCCGGCTTTTCCGGCGGTTCCCTTCGGCCTTGCAGGCGTCGGAGCAGTAGGCTTGACGCCCCTCGGGCAAAAATGCCTTTCCGCAGACCGCACAGGCCCGCAGCTCCGGGGAGATGCCTTCCGTTGTCAGCGCCGCTTGAAGCTCCGGGTCAAGGGGCAGGACAGCCTCACGGAAATAACGGCAGTACGCCCCTGTCCAGCACTTGTGCAGCATATAGCAGGCACAGTCAAGAGGAAGGCACAGGCCGCTTTCCCGGTCATAGTTGGCGCACATCCCCGTGACCAGAGTGCGGATTTTCTTCTTCTCGTCACGGGTCAGCTCCCGGGCGTCCATTTATGACTTCGGGCCACGATGGCCCGAAGGGCGGGGCTCCACGATCAGCGCCCGGAACTTCTTCCGGCACTGTTTTTTCTTTCCTTTGCACTCCTTGTAGTAACGGCATCCCTTACAAGGGTCGTCATTGTCCCAGCCGGGGTGCGGTACTTCCTTCATCATTCGTTCAAAAGGGCTGCTTGTAAAATTCATTCTCATTCCTCCGTATCTTCCTCCCACGGCGGGGTATCTTCGTCCTCGGGTTCCTCTGCGATCTCCTCCAGCTCCCCGTCCTCATATTCGCAGTAATCATCTTCCAAATCCGGGGCCTCATGCTTCGGCTTGTAAATCTTGAAATAGTAACCAATTCCACCGCCGGCCAGCACCACCGCACCGATCAGGAGCAGAGAGAGAAGGGGGCTGTCCTTTTTCTCCGGCTCGGGTTCCGGTACTTCCTCCACCGGTTCGGTGGGCTTTGGCTCTGGCTCCGGGGTCACTTCTTTGGGCGGTTCCTTACCCTGTTCGGCAAGAGGCAGAAGGTCGTCTGTGGTAACGGTATTGAGGAAATAGACGTTCTCGCTGGTTTTCTGTTTGTCGATCACCAGATAAAACACGCTCTCGTCTGCTGTGGTGATGGTGTAGAACTCCTTTCCATCCTCGTCGGTGGCGTTGTCCACCACGGTTCCCGTCCCGTCCGGGGTAAAGGGGTTCTGGGTTTCCGGCTCCGCTTCGGTTTCTGCCGGGGCGGGAGCTGTCTCCGGCTGCGGCTCGCTGCTCTGGGCGTAGGCCGGGACCGTAAAGATCAGGCAACACAAAAGGCTGGCAGCCATCGCCGCCAGCCTGCGGTATTTAGTTTTCTTCATGGGCTGTGTCCTCCTTTTCGGGTGCCTCCGGCTTCGGGTCAGTATGGCCCGAAGCGGTAAGGCTGTTTTTGGGGTCATTCAGAAAAGCCATAAGCTGGGCGGGCGTCAGTTTGAGGGAGCGCACCGCCTGCACGATCTGGCTGTTTTCTTCCTCCTGTTTCTGCTTTTCCAGCTCCCGGATTTTGGCCTGCCACTCGGCAGCCTTCTCCCGGGCTTTTTCCAGTTCCTTATCGAGCTTGTCGATCTTGTTCATGCAAGGACTCCTTTCCTCTGGCTCACAAACGCCCGAAGGCATAGAAATGTGTCTGCCAGTAGCTTGAATTGATGTTTGCGTATTGGATGGGCGAACCACAATGAAGCATCATCCCGTCGCCCACATAAATCCCCACATGGGACACAGGGCCGGGGCTGTCATAGGTTCCCGTGAAAAAGATAATGTCGCCGGGCTTTGCCTCGGAGGGGGAAATGATAGCACACTGGTTGTAAATGCCCTGCGCCGTGGTACGGGGCAGGTTGTGGACGCCGCTGGCCGTGTACACCCAGCAGACAAAGCCCGAACAGTCAAAGGAGGTGGACGGGCTGGAGCCGCCCCACACATAGGGCCAGCCGATGTACTTTGTGGCTTCTTCCATGAGCGCCGCAAAAGCCGGGTCATCCAGCGCCTCGCCGGGTATCTCATAGCTGGGGCCGGTATCTTCGCCGCCGTTGTAAATCCCTTCCCACAGATAGGGTTTGTTGCCTTTGAGCTGCTGCATAACGGTGTAGATTTCCCGCTGCTGTTCGTTAAGCCTCGGCAGGATCACGGCAGGCAGTGTCTTGTTTGTGAGGGTCACATTTAAGATGTAATACTCATAGGGGACTTCCTCGGTGGTGGTTTCCCCTGTCTCCGGGTCGGTGCTGGTTTCGGTGCGGTAGCGTATCTCGACTTCCTCCGTCAAGGTCAGCTCATACTGTGCCTCGAAGATCTCCCGCAGTTCGTCCTGCACCTGTTCCCGGAAATACACATGGTACTTTGCCGAGAGATAGGACGCCAGCTCATAGGGGTTATGGCCGATCTCGTCCACGGAATAGCGGTACTCGTCATAGCCGGGATGGGTGCTTTCGATGTTCGCTACCGTCTGCGCCAGCTCGTTTTCCAGTGCCGTGTAGTCCTCGTCCACCCCCAGCAGGTCCGTATCCTCCGAGGCGTAGGAGGTGCCGGATAACGCATTGGCAAGGCCGCTGCCAAGCGTGGGGAAGATGGAGCTTACCGCCGACACAAGAAAACAGAGCAGCAACAGCAGGAGCAGGACCAGCACCGCCACGGGATGACGGGTCACAAACTGCGCCGCCCGACGGGTCGCAGTTCCCGAAGCGGCAGCGGTTTTCTTTGCGGCCTTTGCGCCCTGTTTTGCAGCCGCCTTTGCTTCTTTGGAATACCGGCGTTTCAGTTTCCATTTCTGCTGCACACGGGAAAGCGGATTGCTGGCAAGTTCCGGGTGCTCGGAGGCCATCTTTTGAAAATCCACATTGGCCCGGGCTTTTATGTCCTTCCGTTCCCACTTTGCCACCTTCCGGGCTGGGTGTTCCCGCCAGCGGCGTTTGGCATAGCGGGTCAGTTTCCGGGCTCCGGCCTCTGCGGCCAGCTCGGATTTATGGGCTCCTTCCACACCCACATTTTCATGCTCAACTTCGTGGATCTTGTTGTGGACATAGAACCATGCTTCTGTACGGGCTCCCCGGACTGCCTTTTTTGCAAGCCCCGGCGGCTTCTTCGCTGCCCGTTTTGCCTCGGTCTTGTCCAGTTTCTCCCGGGCCTTTCCCAGCTTTTCCCCGGCGTGTTCCGCTTTTGCCTGTGCTTTCTGGTACTTGTCCTTTTTGCTCCCGGCCTTCTCGGCGGAGCCCTCCGGCTCCTGTGCCTTGCCGGTATCCTGCGGCCCGCCCGCTTCATCTTCCTGCCTCATGCGGTCAGAGGGACGGCTTTTCCGGCTGTCCTCTTGAAACTTGCCGCTTTTGGACTTCGGGCCATCGTGGCCCGAAGGACTGTCCTGCCCGGTATCCTCGTCCTCAAACCGCAGGCGTCGGGATGGTGCGGGGGAAGGCCCTTCCCGTTCAGCCGGTCCGGGGCGATTGCCCCCGGTATCCTCCGTCGGCCCCGGCCTTTGAAAATTCCGTTTGTCCGGTTTCTTTCCGATGATGTATCCCTCCTTTCCAAACCTCGGGCCATCATGGCCCGAAGTGCGTTATGCCCGGTTCATTTCCTGTTTTTTGTCCTCCGGGCGGGTGGTCATAATGGCGTACAGCTCGGTATTCTGCGGGAAGCGGTCAACAAACGGGATGGTGGTATTCCCGAAGAACAGCAGCCCTTCGCCGGAATTGGTATGGGTCACATAGGAAAGCTGGTGGGGGCTGATCCCAAGCTGTTTGGCTAAAATCTGCCGGTCCCCCTGTGCCTGCGAGAGCAGCACAAGGAAGTCCGAGTTTTCAAAGATGTTCTCGATCTCCGGGCTTGCCAGAAAATCCTTCACGTTCTGCGTTAAAGCACTGGGAACGCACCCTTTTTTTCGCAGCATTTTCCAGATCGCCACACAATAGCTTGCCGTCAGACGGTCACGGAGCAGCACATGAAATTCGTCGAAGTAGCACCATGTAGCGATACCGCGCAGGAAATTCATGGACACCTGCGAGTTTACCAAGTCCTGCATAATGAGCATGGCAATCGTCCGAAGCCCGGCCCCCAGCTTTTTTAAGTCAAGGCATACCAGACGGCGGTTCAGGTCCACATTGGTTTCATGGTTGAACACGTTAAGGGAACCCGACACATAGATTTCAAGGGCAGTTGCCAGCCGTACCGCCTCGCCCTCCGGCTGGGAACAGAGCAGGTCATACAGGGTTTGGAGGGTCGGCATTTTGCTTGTTTCCGGGTCCTGCAAGTGTTCCCGGTACATCTGGCGCACACAGCGGTCAATGACGGTACGCTCCACCGGCTGCAAGCCGTCCTTGCCGCCGACGATCAGCTCCATCAGCGACAGGATAAAGTCGGCTTTCAGCGCCATCGGGTTTTCCTCGTCGAAGCTCAAATCAATGTCCATCGGATTGATGTGGTGGGGGCTGTCCGGGGCGATCTCGATGACCTGTCCGCCCAGCCGCTTGATAAGGGGCGAGTATTCGCCCATCGGGTCCACCACAATGATCCGGTCACGGGTGGCAAGGAACACGTTCACAAGCTCCCGCTTTGCGGCAAAGGATTTGCCGGAGCCCGGCACGCCGAGGAACAGGCCGTTGGGGTTTTTGAGCTTTTTCCGGTTTGCCATGATGACGTTATGGGAAAGTGCGTTGAGCCCGTAATAGACGGCTTCGCCATCCATGCGGAGCTCCTGCGTCATAAAGGGAACGAAAATGGCCGTGGAGCTGGTCGTCATGCCGCGCTTGATCTCAATGCCGTTATGGCCCAGCGGAAGGCTGGAAAGAAAACCGTCCTCCTGCTGGAAGTCCAGCCGCTTCAAGGTGCAGTTGTATTTCTGGACGATACCCGACACCGTGAACAGGTCATTGTCCAGCTCCCGGCGGGTCGGGGCCATGTTTACCACAAGGAAGGTCAGCAGGAACATTCTTTCATTCCGGCTCTGTAAATCTTCCAGAAGGGTCTTTGCGTCGTTGCTGTACGTTACAAGGTCGGGTGGAAGTATGTCCATGTCGTACCCTGACCGGGCTGCCTTCTTTTGTTCCTCCACCTTCATCTTGTCAATGTCGGAGACTTTGGCCTTGATGGATTTTACGGCGGCGGCCTGATCGACGGTCTGGATATGGAGAGTGATGGTCATTTCCGCATCCATTTCCAAAAGCTCCGCCAGCAGCTTGTCCGAGAGCTCCGAGGCCAAAATCTGCAAGTAGGAGGCAGCGCCCCAAGTCGTCCCCACCCGGAACAGTCGGCTGAAACGGAAATCGAAACTGTCCGGGGCGATAAAGTCTTTGGTGGAAAGCCCGGTTTTGGGGATCATATCCCATGAAAACCGGAAGGGGGAGCCGCTGCCGGGGTGGAGCTGCCCGTGAAGGAGCTCCAGCCGTTCCAGCCCCGAAAGGGAGCGGCACTTGACGCCCAGCTTTTTGAAGTTCCCGCAAATGTCCGCCTCTACACGTTCCAGCCTTGCCCTGGCGGTGGAAAGGTCGTCCACGTTCACGCCGAAGGTCAGGAGCTTTGTGCGGACAATGCCGTTGTTGCTTTTGGCGATCTGGTTTTCCAGCATTTCCACATACTCACACCGGACGCTGTTGTAATCGTCATCCTGCATGGGGATGTTCACGCTGTACCGGCTGCCCGGGCGGCTCCGGTGGTTGAGGAAGGAAAGCTGGAACGGAAGGCTGCTGTCAAAGTAGTTGAGGCAGGCGCTCCACCCGTCAAAGATGGCCGCCTGATCTTCGGACTGTGCGAGCTGGTAGTTGATGTCCTCGTATTCAATGGTTTTGGTGTAATAGCGGTCCGCTACCCGGCACACCCCGTCCCGGTACATTTCCCGGTAAGGGAGGGTCTGCTGGGCGGTGGTGGGAATGTTCTTTCCCTTTGTGAACAGGCCGGTAAGGCCCTGCTTTTCAGGCTTTCTGCCTGCGGGCTTTCCGGCCCTTCTGCTGTTTCGCAATCGGCTGCGCCTCCTTTCTGGCGCTAAGCAGCGCATAGAAGTTTTCGGTTTTGTAAGGCCGCACACGGGGATAGAGGAACCGGGTGCGGATGATGTTTTTCAGCACTTTTTCCAGCGGCAGACCGTCTCGTTCATACATAGCCAGAAAGAAGAACGGGAGCATGAGGCCGATCATCAGGAACATGGCGGCACTGTTCCCGATACTGCCACGGGAAAACAGGTAAGCCGGGAGGCCCACCGCCGCCGCGCTGGAAAAACAAACAAGCTGGCGCTTCGTTAGGTTGAAGGCCAGCTTTGTCTTGATTTTGGAAAGGTCTTTTGGTACTGGCACATAGGCCATTTGGGTACACCTCCTTCATTGCTTCGGGCCAGCATGGCCCGAGGTTATCTTGCGGCCTCTTTGGCCGGGGCTGTGCTGCGGGCAGCTTCGGCGGCCTCTCGTCCGCTCTGCCTTGCCCGCCAGTATTCGGGGTGATACTGCCGGATGGACTGATTGAGTTTTTCTTCAAACTGTCCTTTGTCCTTAATGCGGTCAGGGATTTTCCACAGCTTTTTGTCCAGCAGCTCCCGGAGCACCACACTTTCCTGTGCGTCCTCCTCATAGCAGATATAGCCCTTATCCTTGAAGCCGCACTTTTTCGCCGCTGGGGAGAGGACGGCGGCTACCTCGTTTGCCACCATCGTTCCGCCGTGGCTGGCGGTAGATACCAGAAACACCCCCGGACAGAGGGTTTCACAATTCTGCACCTCGCCCCACGGGGAGCTTTTCGGCGCATGGAACATTCCGCCCGTCCGGCTCCGGTCCGCCTGCATGAGCGCCGCCTTTTCCAAGATGGCTTTCAGTTCCGGGGAAAAATAGGCATATTCCCGAAGGACACGGGCGGCCTCCCCGCCGCAGGCGTTCATCAACAGGGTATAGGCGTCGCTGTCCGCTTTGGTACAGCGGCCCAGCAGTTTTCCGTCGTAATAGCAGGCCGCGTCATAGCCCGTCCGTTTGCGTGGCATGGTTCCCGCCTCCTTTCTGCTTCGTGCCAGCATGGCCCGAGGTCAACGCTCTGCACTGCGGCTGGGCTTTTCCTTCGGAGGCCGCTCTGCCTTTGCCTGTTCGGCAGCCGCTTTTCCGGCTTTGAGCTGGTCGCTGATGGACGCACGCCCCACAGAGCCGCGCTCCGCCATCTGTTCCAGCTTTGCCTCATAGGCTTGCAGAACAGCGGTGTTGAGCTGTTCCCGGAACTCCTTTGTGACAGGGTAGGCCATATCCCGATAGCCGCCTTTGCCGTCCGGCTGGCTGGGCATCCCAAGAAAGAGGCCCTTGCTGCCCTGTACGATTTTCAGATTTTCCACCACAAAGCAGTCATTGAATTTCACGCTGGCAAAGCCCATGAGGTTTTTCACAGGTTCGATGACCCGCACGCTTACATCCAGCTTTATAGGGGCGGCTGGTGTTCCGCCCGCAGTTTTTTCCTGCATGGATTTCTCCTTTCCGCTTCGGGTCAGCATGGCCCGAAGTCTCTTAATGGCAGCCGAAGATGGATTTTGCAAGACTGCCTGTTTTGAATAAGGTAAAACACAGCAGCACCGTATATCCCACGCAGCCCCAGATCGCCCCGATGGGGTCGCCGTCGGTGGCGATACTCTGGATCAGCACCGCATAGATGGCGACACAGACTAAGATCAATAGACCTTGAAAGCCCACCGCAAAGAGGGAGCGGAAATAGTTCTGCCCCATGTGTCCGGTTTCCCTGTTGGGGACTGTGGCAAACGGGATAGGCGCTAAACTTGTGAGTAAATAAATTTCAATCATACGGCCATATACGATGACGAAGATCACGATGTTTAAGGCAATCATGGTAAGCTGGATCAGGAAGGATTGTAGCCAGAGTCCGAACAGAGGGCCTAACTCCATCGCTTCAAGCTCTGTCCGCAGACTGTCCAGCACATCCGGCGTGATCTCTGTCCCGTTCTGGATAATGCCCGCTGACTGCTGTATCACATGCTGGCTCACATCAAAGACCGCCAGCACGATATTGAAGGTATTCGTCAGGATCATCACAGCCACAAAGGTTTTGAACACCCACTTAAAAAACATCCATGTGTCAACTTCATGGAGGTTGTTGCGTTCTATGAGCATCTGTATCAGTTCATAGGTCATAACAAAAGTGAGGATGACCCCGGCGATTGGCAGAATGGCAGTTTCGGAGATCTGTCGTATCATGGAAAAGACCCCGGCGTTCCAGTCCGCCGGGGTCGTGCCTACCTGTGTGGCGATCTCGCCAACGCTCTGATTGACGTTATCGAAAAGGCCGTCCAGATTCCCCATGATACCATCGACGAGCAGACCTTTCAGCCATTCAACGATTGCGTCGATGATAAAGTCCATATATCAGCTCCTTTTCTGGAAAAAGGGACAACGGGTAACACTTAGCTGAACAGGCCGGACAGCAGAGGGATAAGCTGAAGGCCGATCAGAACGACACCGCCGCCAGCCATGAGCTGCTTAATGCCCTGTGATTTTGCCGCAGGGTTGTCCGACCCGTAACCTTCCAGAAGGTTGATGACGCCCCACACCGCCAGACCGGCGCCAAGAGCCATGACCAGAATTTTAAGAATGTCGATTGCCTGATTGAAAAATTCCATATACGTTCCTCCATTTTGTTTGTTTGATGGTTTTGGGTACAAAAAAAGCCGCCCACATCGGCGGCGCTTCGGGTCATCATGGCCCGAAGTTACACAAACTCGTCGCTGTCCAGATCATCGAAATTCAACAGGTCAGCTTCTTCGTCCGTGTCGGAGCCGTCCACTTCGTACACCGTGTATTCGTCCTCCGGCTTTAGTCTCAATGGCCGGTGGCGGAACAGGCTTTCCAAGCGGAAGGCGTTTTTCTTTTTATCAAATTCGGCTGTGTACTTGTAATTCGGGTGCTTTTTCAAGTCATACTTCGGGGACAGGAAGGGCGGGAGCCCCCTAAGCTGCAAGATACATTTATCCCCGGGCATGGTGGTGATCTCGCTGGTGGTCATCAGCTCCCGGCCAAGCCGCTGCATATTCTGGCTGTAACTTTCAGACTGTCCACGGCTTCGGCCCTCGGTCTGCATAGAGATGGTGGCCTTGCCCAGCCAGTTTTCCGAAATATCCTTTAGGGTGGAAGCCTCCCGGCCTCCGAGGAACACGATACTGTCCATGTTTCCCATGATGGTTTCGGAATGGTCTTTGTACAATGCCTTGCACTGGCTCATTGCCTGATAAAAAAGCGTCAGGCTGATCTCACGGGAGCGGATGACGGCCACGATCTTTTCCAGCCCCGGCACCTGCCCGGTGTTGGCAGCCTCGTCCCACAGCACCCGCACATGGTAGGGCAGACGCCCGCCATAGGTGTTGTCAGCCCGTTCACACAGAAGGTTGAACATCTGCGAAAAAGCGAGGGCAACCAAAAAGTTGTAGGTGGTGTCCGTGTCGCTGATAAGAAAGAACAGCGCTGATTTTTCATCCCCCAGCTTATCCAGCTCCAGTTCGTCATAAGACATGATCTCCCGAAGCTGGGGAATATCAAAGGGAGCCAGTCTTGCACCGCAGGAAATCAAGATGCTTTTGGCTGTCTTGCCGCTGGCGAGCTTGTATTTCTTATACTGCCTCACGGCGAAGTGCTGGGGGCTGCGGCGTTCCAGCCCGTCAAACATATAGTCCACCGCGTTTTTGAAGGTTTCGTCATCCTCCCGGACTTCCATGCTGTTTATCATTTCCACCAGCGTATTCATGTTGCGTTCTTCCTCCGGCCCCTCAAAGACGATGTAGGACACAAGGGCGCAGTACAAGAGGGTTTCAGCTTTGGTCCAGAACTCGTCGCCCTCCTTGCCGTCGCCTTTGGTGTTGGCGATCAGAGCGGTAACGAATTTCAAAACATCGCTTTCCGTCTTGATATAGGCCAGCGATAGTGATAGGTAACCCTTTGAAATTATCTCCGGGTTTTCCCCCACTTCACACCGGACATGAGAGTTTCCCCTCATCCGGCGTTCCATCATCAGTAACTTCTACTTTTTAACATCGTAACTTACAGTTCCTTATCAAGTGCTTTTACGTCTATTTCCTCTAATCCTGCATTTTTTCTTATGGTATTTACTTTCCGTCTTTGATTACTTTCCAGTTTGTATTTGTTTAGAATACGCTTGATTTCTTTGTTGTCCTGACTTTTTATCAGCCTTTCCATCTCTTTATGCACAATAATCAGATTATTATATTTATCATCACCGCCACAAGATTTTGGTATTTTACGGACACACCGCATATTTTCCAAAGTTAGAGGCAGCTTGCAAATTGCACATTTTCCTCTTTGTGCCACAAACAGCGAAACGCAGTTATCATTAAATTCTACAGTTTCATTACTGATAGGGTTTCTCATAAGTTCATGCACCCTCTCTATATCTACAGTTTCTAATTGTTTGTGTATTTCTTTTCTTCCCTCAGCTGTATATTTATTTACTACAGCCTTTTTGTGGAGCGGAACACGATGTTGCACATATCCTATTGGGACTAATGGCACACCGTTTATAAATCGCAGTTCTTTACTTTTTCCATATCTTTCTGAAAGATATGGTGTTAATGCTTCGTTAGTTCTGCGTTTCACTCTTGTATTTAATCTGATTTTTATGCTTGTCTTGATTTCAT
>ENA-ORTS01001390-ORTS01001390.1-human-gut-metagenome-genome-assembly--contig:-NODE-1390-length-16645-cov-3.893068_pt1 | contig 16645 bp, 11 predicted proteins | sample MGYA00241911_ERZ509186 | MGnify/ENA primary metagenome ERZ509186 (study PRJEB26280, sample SAMEA2338852) | human gut metagenome | biome: human gut; feature: human-associated habitat; material: faeces...
ATACAGCATTAATATCTATCTGTTAAAAGATAAAAAGTTTGATGCGTTTACCCTGTTCTAAAGTACCGAACTTATGTTCTAAAGTACCGAACTTATGTTCTAAACTATCGAACATAGATTTGATTGTGGTTTAACGATTTTAGTTGACCACTCTGCGCATTATTGATAATATAAGTTGACTCAGTTATTGCTTATTTATAATTCGCGTAGACTTACTCAACTTTCGCAAATATGTTCCACACGCCCAGAAGGGGCAGAAGCCCTTAGCCTGTACTTGAACCACTTTGCGAAACTTCAGTTACTTAATTATTAGTTTTATTTACAGTTGACTATTCATGTCTATAGGGGGGCAAAGTAGTTACTGATAGAGGTAAGTGCAGTTAAAAAAGTAATTGGCAGGATCATCTTAAAACAAAAAAAGTATCTTAAGAAACATCTGCATGTAACTTAAGATACTTTTTGTTTTCAACTACAGTTTCTTCTTGCTTCAGGTAGACGAGAAACTGGAGCAGTTGTTATTTTTTGAAGCCGAAAATGCGCTTGATGAATTTCTTGACTACATTTTCTTTCTTCTGAGGATTTACGATAGGTGTAACCTTACGTGTGGTTGATTTTTCAGAAGTCTTCTTCTGGCTGACACCTCTTCCTCTGCCGTTGCTGCCTGGGCGTACATTGCGACGCTTGCCGTTGTTGTCCTGGCTGCCTGGCTTGTTGTCAGTCTGTGCCTGTCTGTTGCGTGACTTGTTTTCTGTCTGGTCGCTTGCAGGACGATTATTGCCTTTACGTCGGTTGTTTCGATTTTGCTTATTCTCGTTTTCCGGTTTGCCACCATTGTTCTGCTGCTGGCTGTTGCCCTCCTGCTGGCCATCCTTGGTACGAGGAGCGTTCTTACCCTGTTGTCTGGCGTTGCCCTGTTGTTTCTTGTTGTCTTTGTTCCTGGGCTGGTTGTTGCCTTGCTGGTTGTTGCCTTGTTGGCTGTTTTCCTGTGGGTTGTTGTCTTCAGTACGACGCTGAGCCTTTTCAGGTCGGTTGGCAGTTTTATTGGCAGGTTTGCGTTTGTGTGCAGTCTGTTCACGATCTTTGCGTCGTCTGCTCTTTGCGCTGTTGTTGCCTGCCTTTCTGGGCTTGTTCTGCTTGGTGTATGCAGGTCCTTCTCCGCATCCTTCGGGCAGAGCAACCTTTTCCACTTCTTTTTCCAAGAACTTCTCTATCTGCTGGAAATAGAAGATATCTTCCTCGCTCACAAAGGTGATAGCCACTCCGTCGCGGTCGGCACGTGCAGTACGTCCGATACGGTGCACATAGTCTTCAGTATCGTGAGGCACATCATAGTTGATAACCAATGCGATATCATCGATGTCTATGCCTCGTGCCACGATGTCGGTAGCTACGAGCACATCGATTTGTCCGCTCTTGAATTTGAACATCATATTGTCGCGTTCAGCCTGGTCCAGGTCAGAGTGCATCTCGCCACAGTTGATATGTTTACGCTGCAGTGATCCTGCCACTTGCTTTACCTTCATCTTGCTTCCGCAGAAGATGATGACTCGCTGCAGGTCGCCAGCTTTGAAGATGTCCTTGATGATGTCCATCTTCTGTGTCTCGTAGCATACGTAAGCTTTCTGCTGTATCTTCTCGGCAGGTTTGCTTACTGCGAGTTTGATCTCTACAGGATTCTTGAGCAGAGTCTTTGCCAGTTCTTCTATTTTCTCGGGCATTGTGGCAGAGAACATAATGGTCTGGCAAGTTTTTGGCAATTTGGCTGCGATGGTCTTGATATCCTCCGAGAATCCCATGTCGAGCATGCGGTCTGCCTCATCAAGAATAAAGAAGCTTACCTTGCTGAGGTCTACATTGCCCAAGCTGATATGAGAGATGAGTCGGCCTGGTGTAGCTATCACCACGTCTGCACCCATGCGCAGGCTTTTCAGTTCCTGGTCGTAACGGTTTCCGTCGTTTCCTCCATATACAGCCACGCTGCTTACGCCTTGCAGGTAATATCCGAAGCCCTGCATGGCCTGGTCTATCTGTTGTGCCAACTCGCGTGTAGGCGACATGATAACACAGTTGATGGCATCAGAAGGATAACCACCGTCGTCGAGTTTGCTGAGCACTGGCAGCAGATAGGCAGCAGTTTTGCCTGTTCCGGTTTGTGCAACTCCCATTACGTCGTTGCCTTTCAATATCTCTGGAATACACTTTTCCTGTACTGGGGTGCAAGTGTCGAAACGCATATCGTAGAGCGCATCGAGCACGTTGTCATTTAAATCTAATTCGTCGAAATACATATTTCTTATTTTTCTTTTTCCTTTTTTCTTTTTTTGTCATTAATCATTAATACTTACCTCGGTGCGTTGCGGTAGCAGAAGTATGCTACGAATGCGAAGAGGAAGTTGGGCATCCAGGCAGCCAGCATAGGCGGGAAGTTGTCCTGGATGGCGAATGTGGCAGAGATGGTTTGCAGCATGATGTAGCTGAAACTCAGTGCCAGTCCGATGCCGAGCGATGTTCCCATTCCACCTTTGCGCTTGCGCGACGAGAGCGACACACCTATTATGGTAAGGATGAATGAGGCGAATGAGGCTGCAATTCGCTTGTGATATTCCACCTGGTATTGCACCACATTGCCCGAACCTCGGTTGATCTGTTTGGAGATATAATCCTTCAGTGCAGGACTGGTAAATGTTTCCTGCTGTCCCTTGGAGTATACCAGGTCGGTGGGTTCCATCATGATGATGGTGTCTTTCTCGGCTCCGCTGGTGATGTGCTCCTTCAGTCCCTGGAGCTGTCGTACCTTCCAGTTTCTTATTTTCCAGTGGTACTTGGAGTCGGAGATGGTGTCGTACTGCACCTCCATGGCGGTGAGGTGGCTTACCAATTTCTTGTCCTTGAACTTGTCAAGGCAGAAGCCGAAGCCTTTCTTGCTTTGGTTGTCGTAGTGCTGCAGATACGCGATGACGCCCCTGTCCACCTGCAGCTGTACGTTTTCTGCCGATGTGTTCTTGCTCTTCTTCTTGTACTTGATTTCGAAATTCTGTCTTACCACCGTTCCATAGGGAATAACATAGGCAGAGAGGGCATACGACATGGCCGAGAGCATGATGCAGGTAATCATGTAAGGGCGCAACAGCCGCTTGAATGAGATGCCTGATGCCATGATGGCGATAATCTCAGAGTTGCCAGCCATCTTAGATGTAAAGAAGATGACGGCAATGAAGACAAACAGCGCACTGAAGAGGTTGGCGAAGTAAGGCACGAAGTTGAGGTAATAGTCAAAGACGATAGCCCTCAGCGGTGCATGATTCTCGGTGAATTTAGGCAGGTTGTCGTTTACGTCGAACACGATAGCCACCGAGATAATCAGCAGGATAGAGAAGAAGTATGTGCCTACAAACTTCTTGATGATGTACCAGTCCATGCGCTTGATATATCTGAATGGGTTCAGGAACCTGAGTATACGCAGGAAGGCCAACTTCTTTGCGAGCCATTGTGTGAAGTGTATGAGCCCAGCAAAGTGTTGTCCGAACCATCTTTTGGCTTTATAGAGCCTGCGATGTTTTCTTAATTGATGAAATGTCTTCATTTTATGTTTTTGACCTTTTAATAGGTCTTTTTTTTGTTCGACCAGTCAGTCTGTGGTCTTTGCGTTTGTTCTCCCAGCCTGTGGTCTTTATATTCTTTGTCCCAGCTGGTCGATGATCGAATTTTTCCATTGCACGAAGTCTCCCTGCTCGATGTGCTGTCGCGCATCGGTGACGAGTCGCAGATAGAAGGCCAGGTTGTGTATGCTTGCTATCTGCATGGCCAGGAGTTCCTGTGCCTTGAAGAGGTGATGCAGGTAAGCCTTGGTTGTGATACGGTCGATGTCGCATCCGTCAGGGTCTACGGGACTGAAGTCCATTTCCCATTTCTTGTTGCGCATGTTCATCGTTCCGTTGTAGGTGAAGAGCATGGCGTTGCGTCCGTTGCGGGTTGGCATCACACAGTCGAACATGTCCACTCCTCGTTCTATGGCCTCGAGTATGTTCTGTGGTGTACCTACACCCATGAGATAGCGCGGCTTGTCCTTGGGCAGGATTTCGTTCACCACCTCTATCATTTCGTACATCACCTCAGTGGGCTCGCCTACGGCAAGTCCACCGATAGCATTTCCGTCGGCTCCCTTGTCTGCCACATATTTGGCCGCCTCTCTTCTCAGTTCGGGGAAGGTGCAGCCCTGCACGATGGGGAAGAGGCTTTGCTGATATCCGTACAGCGGTTCGGTCTCGTTGAAGCGCTTGACACAGCGGTCGAGCCAACGCTGTGTCATCTCGAGACTCTTCTTGGCATACTGGAAGTCGCTTTGTCCAGGAGGACACTCGTCGAACGCCATCATGATGTCGGCACCAATAATTCGCTCAGTGTCCATCACGTTCTCGGGTGTGAAGATGTGCTTGCTTCCGTCGATGTGAGAGCGGAACTCGCACCCCTCCTCACGCAACTTTCGGATGCCTGTAAGCGAGAACACCTGGAATCCGCCACTGTCTGTCAGGATGGGTCGGTCCCATCCGTTGAAGCCATGCAGTCCGCCTGCGGCCTTGATGACCTCGAGTCCTGGTCGTAGGTATAGGTGGTAGGTGTTGCCTAAGATGATCTGTGCCTTAACCTGTTGGCGCAGTTCCTCGAAGTGCACACCTTTCACTGATCCGACAGTTCCCACTGGCATAAAGATAGGAGTCTTTATCTGTCCGTGGTCGGTGGTGATGATGCCTGTGCGTGCATCACTGGCTTTATCTGTTACTTGTAGTTCGAATTTCATTCTTCTTGTTTATATTGATTTCTCACTCTCCTTTCTTCGCATCCTCGGGAATCGTGAAATCGATGGGATGTTCCACCTTTTCGTCGGTGAGCGCGAAGTGCCAAACATCGGCAACATTCTCCACATAGTGGAATTCCACTCCCTTGCGATAGATCTCAGGAATCTCCTCAATGTCTTTCTTATTGTCCTGGCAGATCACGATATCGGTAATGCCGGCTCGCTTGGCGGCCAGAATCTTCTCCTTGATGCCACCTACGGGGAGAACTTTTCCACGAAGTGTTATCTCTCCTGTCATGGCTGTGTTCTTTCGCACCTTGCGCTGTGTCAGGGCCGATGCGATACTTGTAGCGATGGTGATACCAGCAGAAGGACCGTCTTTAGGAGTAGCTCCCTCGGGCACATGGATATGGATGTTCCAGTTTTCGAAGATACGATAGTCTATGCCCAAGAGGTCGGCGTGTGCCTTGACATATTCCAGCGCAATGACCGCCGATTCCTTCATCACGTCGCCCAGGTTTCCTGTCAGGGTGAGTTTGGCAGCCTTGCTCTTGCTGAGCGAGGTTTCTATGAAGAGGATTTCTCCTCCTACCGATGTCCATGCCAGTCCTGTTACCACGCCAGCATATTGGTTTCCCTGGTAGATGTCGCGTGTGAAGATAGGCTTGCCCAACAGTTCTTCCACCTCAGCAGGAGTGATGGTAGGTTTCTCCAGTTCTTCGGTATATGCCAGTTTGTATGCCATCTTGCGCAAAGCCTTGTTGATAGCTTTCTCGAGTTGGCGCACTCCACTTTCGCGTGTATAGTGGTCTATCAGGTCTTCGATGGCTGCTTTGGTAAACTTTATCTTGGGCTCATACTTGTCGAGACCAGTATTCTTCAGTTCGCGTGGCACCAGGTGTCGCTTGGCTATCTCCACCTTCTCCTCGATGATGTATCCGCCCACCTCGATGAGCTCCATACGGTCGAGCAACGGACGTGGAATACTGCTGATATCGTTGGCAGTAGCAATGAAGAGCACCTTCGACAAATCGTAGTCTGTATCGAGATAATTGTCGTGGAAGGCATTGTTCTGTTCTGGGTCGAGCACTTCGAGCAGAGCCGATGCCGGGTTTCCGTTGATGGTGTTCTGTGTCACTTTGTCTATCTCGTCGAGGATGAATACAGGGTTGCTGCTTCCAGCCTTCTGAATGTTCTTGATGATTTGTCCGGGCATGGCTCCTATATAGGTACGGCGGTGTCCTCGTATCTCCGACTCGTCGTGCAGACCGCCCAATGACATACGCACATATTTTCTGCCCATCGCCTCGGCGATGCTCTTTCCAAGACTTGTCTTGCCAACTCCTGGAGGGCCATAGAGGCAGAGGATAGGGCTCTTCAGGTCTCCTCGCAGCGATCTTACAGCCAGGTATTCCAAGATACGTTCCTTAACCTTTTCCATGCCATAGTGCGCTTTGTCGAGAACTTTCTTGGCATGCTTGAGGCTCAGGTTGTCCTGAGTGTATTCATTCCAAGGCAGGTCTACCATGGTCTGCAGGTAGTTGACGAGGATAGAGTAGTCGGGGCTCTGTGGGTTGATGGTTTCGAGCTTGTTCAATTCCTTATTGAACGCCTTGGCTGTAGCCTCGTTCCATTTCTTGTTCTTGGCCTTTTCAGTCAGTTCTTTTCGCTCAGGATTCTTCTCGTCTCCCCCCAGTTCCTCGCGTATGTTCTTGAGTTGCTGCTGCAGGAAGTATTCTCTCTGCTGTTCGTCGAGGTCGAAGCGTGTTTTCTGCTTGATGTCCGACTGTATGCTCAGCAGCTGCAGCTCTTTGTGTTCGGCTTTCAGAGCGATGTAAAGACGGTCGCTGAGGTTGTCTTTCTCCAGCATCTCCATCTTGTCCTCTATGCTGAAAGGCATGTTGCTGCAGATGAAGTTGGCGGCTATCATGGGGTTGGATATGTTGTTGAGGGCATATTCAGCCTCATTGGGCATCTCATCGCAGGCATGTATGAAGTTGGTTGTTTCCTGATGCAGTGTGTCCAACAGCGTCTGGAAATGCACGTCTTCCAGGTTGGGCCACTTTTCTGGCAGACTGGTTACCTGTCCTTTGTAGTAAGGACTTATTGATGTGATCTGTTCGAGTCGGCATCTGCCAAGAGCCTGTACCACGATGGTTATGTTACCTGATTCTACTCCTGGCAGTTCAACTGTTTTTATGAGTTTAGCAAACACACCAGTCTTATAGAGGTTTCCAGATGTGGGATTTTCTGTAGCCTCATCTTTCTGGCAGAAGATACAGAATACCTTGTCTGGATTTTCGATTAGCTTTTGGGCGAGCTGAACGCTCTGGGGTCTTCCCACGATGATGGGTGCCAGAACGGTAGGAAAGATGACGAGATTGCGTGTGCAGAGAATAGGGTATTCTCCTGATTCTCTTTCTGCCACCAATACAGAAGCATCGCCGTCAAAATCGGCTATCATTTGAAATTGTGTATTTTGTTTTCTGTTCATATTCGTTTTTAGAATTCTTTTTAGGGTGCAAAGGTAGTCATTTTTATTGAATTCAGAGGGGTTGGTATAGATATTTTAATATATTCGTGGCATTTTTTTGTAAAAATGATAAAATAAAACAGACTTGTTTGCGTTTTTCCTGAGGTAAGCGAAAGTTGCGTAAATCAGAATAAAAACAAGAAATGGTGGCAGATTTTCAATTCAAACATTTTGGAATCATGCAGGATAAGTGCGGCATGAAGGTAGGCACAGACGGCGTACTCTTGGGAGCATGGGCTTTGGGAGGCAGCAGGGTGCTGGATATAGGTACGGGGACAGGTCTCGTAGCACTCATGATGGCTCAGCGTTTTCCGCAGTCAGTAGTCGATGCCATCGATATTGACGAGGAGGCTTGCAGGCAGGCTGCCGAGAATGTGGCGGCAAGTCCTTTTGCCGGAAGTGTGCATGTGAGTCATTGTCCGCTGCAGGATTTTCTGTCTTCCCAGCCTTACGATGCCATCGTCAGCAATCCGCCTTTCTTTGTCGACAGCCTGAAGAATCCTGATGTCAAGCGCTCGCTTGCCCGGCATACAGACACACTGCCTTTTGCCGACCTCTTTGCCGGAGCCAGACGTCTGCTTACGGAACATGGTTTCCTGTCGATTGTTGTACCCACAGAAGTGTTTGGTAGGGTGGAGGAAGAGGCTTATTATAAGGGCTTTACGCTTGTTCGCAAATGTATGGTGAAGACTGTGGAGCGCAAGGCTCCCAAACGGCTTCTTCTTACCTTCTCCCGTAGCCGTATGGGCAACTTTGAGGAGTCTACAGAAGTGCTCCAGTTGCCGGATGGCAGTCGTTCGGAATGGTATTCCCGGTTAACGGAAGAATTTTATATCAAGTAGATTTCAAAGGAGTTTTCAAGGGATTTCAAGGAAGTTAAGAAATTAAGGAGTTATCGCTCCCTGCGGTCGCTGAGGAGCTAAGACAGATGCTTAAGTGGACTTGAAATTAAACAATCCCCTAAAGGCATTTGTCTTAACTCCTTAACACCTTAACTCCTTAACTTTTTAACTCCTTCGTCAAGCATCATAAGTTCAGTTTGCTCTGCACGAGTTTGCTCAGTGCCTCCACCTTTCTTCCTTGCTCTCTGATGTCGCTTCTCACGGCATTGAGACCGTTGAAGAAATCGGCAAAGGCCGACTGTATGGCGTTGGGTTTCCGGGCATTCTTGTCGGCAAATGGGTTGACGATAATCTTAATGCCTTTCTCCTCCAAGTGCACATCAATGTCAGCACCCGTCATAACCGGGTCGCCGTCATAATGGATGACACCAGGCTTGGTGCGGGTGATATGCAGCTTTTTGCATCTGAACGACTTAATCTTGGAGTGCTTGTCGAGCGTCTTGTTGAACATATCGAAACTTACCTGCGGAGCCTCCAGTACATCGAAAGGCTCCATGATGACCACGTCCATCAGTCCGTCGCTCATCGATGCCTGTGGAGCGATATAGGCGTTGTTGCCATATTGCGATGCGTTGGCACACGAGATGAGGAAAGCCTTGTATTGCTTTGTTCCCGTTTCGTCCTCAAGGGTGTAGGTTTCAGGCTGATACTTCAGTCCTTCTCTCAGAATGTTCTCAGCATAGCTGATGGGTCCTCGTTTGCCGCTTTCGGCAAACTTCATGCTTACGAAGGCGTCAAATCCCATACCGCAGGTACAGAAGAAAGGATAGCCGTTGATGACCCCATAGTCGAGGTCGTGAATCTCGCATTGGTTGATGATCTCAATACTCTTTTTCAGGTTCATGGGCAGCATGAGGTGACGAGCCAGTCCGTTGCCCGATCCACAAGGCAGAATTCCCAGGGCTGTGTCGGAGTGTACGATGGCTCTTGCCACTTCGTTGACAGTACCGTCACCTCCCACAGCCACCACAATGTCAACATGAGCCTCCTTCGCCTCGGAAGCAATTTCCGATGCGTGTCCGGCTCTTTCCGTAGTTCTTATCTCGTACTCAAAGCGGTCCTTGTCCAGAATGCTATCTATCAGGTTGGGGATGGATGCTTTGCTTGCCGTGCCCGAGATAGGATTCATGATAAAAACGATCTTCTTCTTCATCTAATTAGACAGAATTTTATGAATATTCAGTTGCAAAAGTAATAAAATTAGTATAAAAACGCCTTTTTAGACCCTAAAAAAACACTAAAAATCAACTTTCTTGGAAAAAAACACGATATATTAGTTCTTTTTTGTATCTTTGCACCCTGTAAACTTAGAAATTATAAAAAGTACACCTATTCATAATGGGACAATTACAAGAAAGATACAAGAATTATCGTGAACCTCAGAAGTATATGGCTGCCGGTGTGTACCCATACTTCCGTGAGATCACCAGTAAGCAGATGACGGAAGTTACCGACATCGATGGACATAAGATTTTGATGTTCGGTTCTAATGCTTATCAGGGTTTGACCAACGACCAGCGTGTTATCGATGCAGCCAAGGCTGCTCTCGACAAGTATGGTTCTGGTTGTGCAGGAAGCCGTTTCCTCAATGGAACCCTCGACCTTCACGTACAGCTCGAGAAGGAGTTGGCCGAGTTCATGCACAAGGATGAGTCCCTGTGCTTCTCTACAGGTTTCTCTGTCAACCAGGGCGTGTTGGCTTGTGTGGTAGGCCGCAATGACTATATCATCTGCGACGACCGTGACCACGCCAGTATCGTAGACGGCCGCCGTCTTTCGTTTGCAACCCAGCTGCACTATAAGCACAATGATATGGAGGACCTTGAGCGCGTACTCAAGACCTTGCCTCATGAGGCTATCAAGCTGATCGTTGTCGATGGCGTCTTCTCTATGGAGGGCGACTTGGCCAACTTGCCAGAGATTGTCAAGTTGAAGCACAAGTACAACTGCTCCATCATGGTGGACGAGGCTCATGGCCTGGGTGTGTTTGGCAAGCAGGGACGTGGCGTATGCGATCACTTTGGTCTTACCGACGAGGTCGACCTCATCATGGGTACATTCTCCAAGAGTCTGGCGTCTATCGGTGGTTTCATCGCATCAGACAAGGACACCATCAACTTCCTGCGTCATTCTTGCCGTACTTATATCTTCAGTGCATCCAACACTCCAGCAGCCACAGCGGCAGCCTTGGAGGCTCTTCACATCATTCAGAACGAGCCAGAGCGCTTCGAGCAGTTGTGGGATGTTACCAACTACGCCCTGAAGCGTTTCCGTGAGGAAGGTTTCGAGATTGGCGAGACAGAGAGTCCTATCATTCCTCTCTATGTGCGCGATGCTATGAAGACTTTCGAGGTAACCAAGAAGGCTTACGACCGTGGCGTATTCATCAACCCAGTCATCCCTCCAGCATGTGCTCCTCAGGACACATTGGTACGTTTCGCCCTCATGGCTACTCATACCAAGGAGCAGGTAGAACGCGGTGTGAAAATTCTGAAGGAGGTCTTCGTAGAGGAAGGCGTCATCAAGTAAGCGCTACTTATATTGGAATTACACCTATTTATATTATAGTGAGAGGCAGCCCTTGGAATGAAGGGCTGCCTTTTTGGAAAATAAGTGTTTTGTGACGGTAAAATAATAACGAGATAAGAAAATATGATTTCAGTAGAAGGCTTGAAAGTCGAGTTTGGCGTAAAACCTCTCTTCCACGATGTGAACTTTGTCATCAACGACCGTGACCGCATAGCCCTGGTGGGCAAGAACGGAGCAGGTAAGTCGACGATGCTCAAGATACTTTGTGGTATGCAGAAACCAACAGATGGCGTTGTGGCTGTGCCCAACGAGACAACGATAGGCTATCTGCCACAGGTGATGAAGTTGCAGGACGACACCACCGTGAAGGAGGAAACCCGCAAGGCCTTTGCTCATAACACAGAGATGAAGGCACGTCTCGACAAGATGCAGCAAGAGATGGCCGACCGTACCGACTATGAGAGCGAGTCGTATGCCCAACTGGTAGAGAAGTTTACCCAGGAGCATGAACGCTACATGATGATGGGCGGCGAGAACTATGAGGCAGAGATAGAGCGCACGCTTACAGGTCTGGGCTTCACCCGCGAGGACTTCGACCGTCCTACCCGTGAGTTCTCTGGTGGATGGCGTATGCGTATCGAGTTGGCTAAGATACTGTTGCAGAAACCCGATGTGCTTCTTCTCGACGAGCCTACCAACCATCTCGATATAGAGAGTATACAGTGGTTGGAGCAGTTTCTTGCCCAGAGTGCCAAGGCGGTGGTGCTGGTCAGCCACGACCGTGCCTTTATTAACAATGTGACCAACCGCACCTTAGAGATAACCTGCGGCAGGGTAGAGGACTATCGTGTGAAATACGACGAGTATGTGGTACTTCGTGCAGAGCGCCGCGAACAGCAGTTGCGAGCCTACGAGAACCAGCAGAAGGAGATTGCCGATATCAAGGACTTTATAGAGCGTTTCCGCTACAAGCCCACCAAGGCCGTGCAGGTGCAGAGCCGCATCAAGCAGTTGGAGAAGATCGTGCCCATTGAGGTCGACGAGGTCGACAACAAGCAGATGCACCTCAAGTTTCCACCCTGTCTTCGCAGTGGCGACTATCCCATTATCTGCGACGAGGTGCGCAAGGATTATGGCTCGCATACAGTTTTCGACCACGTCACCCTTACCATCAAGCGCGGTGAGAAAGTGGCTTTCGTCGGCAAGAACGGCGAGGGAAAGTCCACACTTGTGAAGTGTATCATGGGCGAGATTCCGTTTACAGGAACGCTGAAGATAGGCCACAATGTGCAGATAGGCTATTTCGCACAAAACCAGGCACAGCTCTTAGACGAGCGCCTTACCATCTTCCAGACCATAGACAATGTGGCCACGGGCGATATGCGCCTCAAGGTGAACGATCTCTTGGGAGCATTCATGTTTGGCGGCGAGACCTCCGAGAAGTATGTCAAGGTGCTCAGTGGCGGCGAGCGCAGCCGACTGGCAATGATCAAGTTGCTGCTCGAGCCTGTCAACCTCCTGATTCTCGATGAGCCAACCAACCATCTCGACATGCAGTCGAAGGATGTTCTCAAGGAAGCCATCAAGGCCTTCGACGGAACAGCCATCATCGTGAGCCACGACCGTGAGTTCCTCGACGGACTGGTAGACAAGGTGTATGAGTTTGGTGGCGGAAAGGTACGCGAGCATCTGGGCGGCATCTACGACTATCTGCGTGCCCACAATGCCGAGACCATCCAGGCAGCCCTTGCCAAGGGCGAGCCATCCATGGGCGCTTCTTCAGCCAAGCCACAGCAGCAGGACGCATCGCCTGCCGCAACAGACAATGCGTCGTCGAAGAAGCAGAGTTACGCCGAGCACAAGGAACAGCAGAAGAAGATTCGCAAGGCCGAGAAGGCGGTGAAGGACTGCGAGCAGCGTATCGCCACCTTGGAAAAACGCAAGAAGGAGATTGACGATTTGCTGATGAAGCCCGAGAATGCTACCAACATGGAGCTCGTCACAGAGTACACCTCGCTGATGCAGAAACTCGATGAGGAGAACGACAACTGGCTCGTCCTCTCCGAGGAATTGGAAGAAGTGTCAGGGCAATAAAATCCAGACAAAACAACAATAACCAAATAATTATAACATTATGAACATGAAGATGATTATCCCGATGGTGATGATAGCAGCCATGCCTATGGGTGCAGACGCACAAAACAAGTCGGGACTTGTCATGAGCAATCTTGACAAGACGACAAAGCCTGCCGACGATTTCTATCAGTTTGCCACAGGCGGATGGCAGAAGAACAATCCTTTGCCAGCAGCCTACAGCCGCTATGGAAGCTTCGAACAGTTGCAGGAAAACAACAACAAGCGTATCAACAGCATCTTGGGCGAGCTCCAGAAAAAGAGCTACAAGAAGGGAAGTATCGAGCAGAAACTGTCCGACTTCTACAAGTTGGCGATGGATGTCGACCGCCGCAACAAGGAGGGCATAGCTCCCGTAAAGCCTCTGCTCGACGAGATAGCTGCTGCCCAAACCAAGGCCGACCTGCAGAAATTGCAGATCAAGTATGCCTGGATGGGACTCGGAGTAAGCTATGGTGCTGGTTTCGCTGCCGACGAGAAGAATGTCACTCAGAACATCTACAATCTCTCGCAGGGCGGCCTCACCCTTGGCGCCAAGGATTATTACCTCAACAACGATGTCGCCACTATGGCCATCCGTGAGGCTTACAAGGCATATCTTGCCAAGATGTTCCAGCTCTATGGTTTCTCTGCAGCCGATGCTGTCCAGTATGCACAGGCCATCTTCCTGCACGAAACCAGTCTTGCCTTTGTTTCCAAGAGCCGCACCGAGCTTCGTGACCCACAGGCCAACTACAACAAGATGACTCTCAAGCAGTTCTGTGAAAACTATCCCAACATACCTCTCGAGGCCTTGGCCAATGGCGAGGGCATCAAGAGCGAGTATATGCAGGAACTCATTGTAGGTCAGCCAGCATTCTTTGCAGCCTACGACAAGCTTTCGGCAGCCGAGAACGCCTCTGTCCTGAAGGCGCTGATGCTCTGGAGTGTCATCCGCAGCTCTTCCGCTTACCTGACCGATGATATTCGCGAGGCCAACTTCGACTTCTTCGGCAAGACCATGAGTGGCCGTCAGGAGGACTATCCTCTTTGGAAGCGTGCCACCAATCAGGTAGAGAATCAGATGGGTGAGGCGCTTGGCCGCATCTACTGCAAGAAGTTCTTCCCCGAGAGTTCAAAGAAGATGATGGAGACCCTGGTAAAGAACCTGCAGATCAGCTTGGGCGAGCGCATCGACGCTCAGACCTGGATGAGCGACGTAACCAAGGCTGCAGCCCATAAGAAGCTCGACAAGTTCTATGTCAAGATAGGTTATCCCAACAAGTGGACCGACTACAGCCTGCTCAACATCGATCCTTCCAAGAGTTATTACGAGAATGTGTTGGCTTGCCGCAAGTTTGCCAACGACAAGGAGATCGCCGAGAAGGCAGGAAAGCCAGTCGACAGAGACGAGTGGTACATGACTCCACAGACCGTCAATGCCTACTACAATCCTACCACCAACGAGATCTGTTTCCCTGCCGGAATCCTGCAGTATCCTTTCTTCGACCCAAAGGCCGACGAGGCGTTCAACTATGGCGCCATCGGTGTCGTGATAGGTCATGAGATGACTCACGGTTTCGACGATCAGGGCCGCCAGTATGATGCTACTGGCAATCTGCAGGACTGGTGGACAGCCGACGATGCCAAGGGCTTCAATCAGCGTGCCGACATGTATGCCGACTTCTTCAGCAATATCAAGGTATTGCCCGACCTGAATGGCAACGGCCGTTTCACACTGGGCGAGAATCTTGCCGACCATGGCGGTTTGATGGTAGCCTTCAATGCTTTGAAGAATGTCACCGCCAAGAAGCACCTCAAGAACAAGGACGGTTTCACTCCAGCTCAGCGCTTCTTCCTGGCCTACGCAGGCGTATGGGGACAGAACATCACCGAGAAGGAGATACGTCAGCGCGTCAAGAACGACCCACACGCTTTGGGCAAATGGCGTGTCGACGGAGCCCTGCCACATATCGATGCCTGGTATGAGGCCTTCGGTGTGAAGCCGGGCGACAAGATGTTCATTCCTAAGAATGAGCGACTGGAACTTTGGTAATAATCGATAAAAAGAAGGATGCTGAAAGAAATTTTGGCATCCTTTTTTCATTATCTCATTGAAAAAGTGTATTTTTGCACAAAATTAGAGAAAGGAATAGAATCATGCCATTAAGATTGCCAGATAAATTGCCAGCCATAGAGCTGCTGAAGCACGAGAACATCTTCGTCATGGACGAGAGTAGGGCGCACAGTCAGGAGATTCGCCCCCTGCGTATCGTAGTGCTCAACCTCATGCCGCTGAAGATAACAACGGAGACCGATCTCGTCAGACTGCTCTCCAACACACCACTGCAGATAGAGGTGTACTTCATGAAACTGAAGAGCCATACTCCCAAGAACACCCCCATCGAGCACATGATGATGTTCTACAAAGACTTTGCCGAACTGTCAAAGCAGAAGTTTGATGGCATGATCGTAACGGGTGCTCCCATCGAAACCATGCAGTACGAGGACGTGGAATACTGGCCCGAGATTCAGCAGATCTTCGACTGGGCTCGTACCCATGTCACCTCCACACTCTACATCTGCTGGGGCGCGCAGGCAGGACTTTACCATTTCTATGGCGTACCCAAGCATCCACTCAGCAAGAAGATGTTTGGCATCTTCCGACAGAAATCCCTCGACCCCTCGCTGCCAATCTTCCGTGGCTTCGACGACTGGTTCGCCATGCCGCAGAGCCGCCATACCGAGGTGCGACGCGAGGACATTGAGAAGGTGCCGGGGCTTGACATCATAGCCGAGTCGCCCGAGAGCGGTGTGAGCATCGTGATGGCACGTGGCGGCAGGGAGTTCTTTGTCACGGGCCATTTGGAGTACGCTCCCGACACACTCGACAAGGAATACCGTCGCGACCTGGGCAAGCGTGATGACGTCGACTTGCCCAAGAACTATTATTATCACGACGATCCCACCGAGGAGCCCTTGGTGACCTGGAGGGCGCATGCCAACCTGTTCTACAGCAACTGGATCAACTATTACGTATACCAGGAGACACCTTATAATATTGATGACATCAAGTAAGCGCGAAAGCGAAGAAGCGAAAAAGCGAAGAATGAGAACTTTGGAATTGCTGGCACCTGCCAAAAATTTAGAGTGCGGCATCGCAGCTATCGACCATGGCGCAGATGCCGTATATATCGGAGCACCCAAGTTTGGTGCCCGTGCGGCTGCGGGTAACTCGATCGAGGATATCCGTCAGCTGTGCGACTACGCCCATCAGTTTCATGCCAAGGTGCATGTCACGGTCAACACCATAGTCTACGATTCCGAGATCAGGGACACCCTGCAGATGATTCAGCAGTTGCAGGCAGCCGGTGTCGATGCCCTGCTGTTGCAGGACATGGGTGTGCTCTATGCCCTTCAGGGTGAGGGCCCTCTGTCGACAGAGGGCGGGTGGACAGAGTTACTGCATTCCAGCACCCAGTGCGACACCAGGACTGCCGACAAGGTGAAGTGGCTTCAGTCATTGGGCTTTCATCGGGCAGTATTGGCTCGCGAGCTCTCGGTCAGTGAGATAGAGGCCATTCATGCCGCTGTGCCCGATATGGAGCTCGAGGTGTTCGTCCATGGTGCGCTTTGTGTGTGCTATTCCGGCGTGTGCTATGCGTCAGAGTACTGTTTCGGCCGCTCAGCCAACAGGGGCGAGTGCGCCCAGTTCTGCCGCATGAAGTTCGACCTTCTCGATGCCGACGGACAGGAGATCGAGCATCAGCGCCA
>ENA-ORTS01001406-ORTS01001406.1-human-gut-metagenome-genome-assembly--contig:-NODE-1406-length-16480-cov-13.291811_pt1 | contig 16480 bp, 7 predicted proteins | sample MGYA00241911_ERZ509186 | MGnify/ENA primary metagenome ERZ509186 (study PRJEB26280, sample SAMEA2338852) | human gut metagenome | biome: human gut; feature: human-associated habitat; material: faeces...
CTTCATACGGTATGACAGATACTCTCGGACGTATGCACAGTGATGCACAGTTCGCTGGTTCATCATCAGTTCCTGCACACGTAGAGATGATGGGACTTATCGGAATGGGTAACAACCCTATGGTTGGTGCTACAGTTGCAGTTGCTGTTTCTGTAGAGGAAGCTGCTAACGCTGGTAAGTTCTAAATAAAAACCTAGTATTTAAACGGTTTAGAGGGCTTTTAGAGAGATCTAAAGGCTCTCTATTTTTTTGATTTTTAAATTCTTTGAAGGTTGAAATCAATTTTGATGAATACAAATTTGGCATGCTTGTATATTATGATGATGACAGCCATACATATGAAATATTGCTTTGATATTCAGCATTAGTTGGAAAACGGGAGTTGCTAAGGAATTTTACAGCAACTCTTTTGTTTTATTTTGTCAAGACTTGTTTTATATTTATTCGGTATTATAATTGCCTTACATATCAAATGGAAGGGGTGATTAAAATGGATAGAACTATAGTAGTAGAATATTTTGATGGCGAGAAGAAAGTAAAAAAAGTTATAATTTTAAAATAATCTCGCGAAAAATTGCCTTATACGCGCATTTGTGAAAATCTATTGACTTATGGTTGATTTAGGGCTAAAGTGTGGCTACCAATCGGAAGAAAAAACAGTAGGCAGCAATATAGATTGACACATAAAATATTTGACAGCACATTTAAAAAGATACTTACGCACTCCTGAGAATATAGCGTCGTTGAAAAGCCTCATAAAAACAGATATAATGGGTAGCATAGATAAGAACATTGAACTTGGAAATATAACACTTGAGGATGGGCACAGCTTTATGGCAACTCGGAAAGAGGTTGAATTAATATCCCGATTTCAGAGAAAAGGCCTATATCAATGAATTCTGAGAATTATATATAAGACATTTGAAATAAACAAGGAAGGCATGAGATGGGCATTTATTTTAATCCAAGTAATGACAGTTTTACAAAGGACAAGAATAGTGAATTGTATCTTGATAAGACAGGTCTGCTTGAATATCTGAACAGAGTTATATGTACAAATGCTAATTGTATCAGTGTCAGTCATGCCAGACGATTTGGTAAGTCCCATGTGGCATTTGATCTTGCACTTCAGAATTTTATTTTTGACAAACGTCAAAAATATTGTATAATATACTTAACAAGACAGCCGAGCGATAGATACGTCCTATCCGTCCGGCAAAAACCATTTTAAGATGAAACACCTCATAGCTTAGTCGGCTGAGGTGTTTTTCTTATTTTCTATGATTCAGAATTGTCACAATAAGTATCGCAACGGTTAATATAACCATGAATTCCTCATATGTACTCATAAGGCACCACTCCCTTCCAAGACTCGAACGGATATGGTGTAACACCCCTCGGCTGCCCGGTTAAATACATTATTCTATTTTCATACAGAAGTAATTTTGATATATATACATTTTGGAGATTCCTATATAACGTAAAACACCTCGCATTAACGCGAGGTTGGATTTAAAAAGAGATTTAAGAACACAATAATATTTTATAACCACATACCACCTTCCGGAATACATTAAACTATATCATGGACAAGGAGGTGAATACGCATGGACAGATTTGCGGTTTGTCTAGTGATGGTGGCTGTTCTTTGTACTTTGATATCGATAATAACGGAATTTACGAAAGAGGTAGGAGTGCTGAAGAAGATCCCTACCTCTTTTCAGGTTCTGATCACCAGTGTCATTGTGTGTGAGGTGGGACTTTTTGTTGGACTATCATTTTATCACATAGCATTTGTGTGGTATTATCCTGTGGCTGCGTTTTTCGGGGCATTTGTCATTGCGATTTTATGTACCCGGGGATGGGACTACCTGATATCGATATTCAAGCGGTTTTACAATGGCGGAGATAAGGAAAAGTGGCATGAATAAAGGCGTCATGACAGTGGCACATGTAATACGAGACAGATAAGTATAAGTTCGGAATAATGATCCTAAGATTGTCTCCTGATTCAATGTCTGGAATATTATATACAGACAAAGAAATTCAGGAGACAATTTTATGGCTTCTAATAAGGTTCCATTAAAGGGCTACATGGATGGTATAGATATATCAGCGTGGCAGGATACTATAGATATAACCAAGGTGCCTTGTGACTTTGTGATAGTGAAAGCTACGGAGGGCACGGACTACAAGAACAGGTATTTTGCAAAGCACTGTGACCAGGCGATGAAAGCGGGAAAACTCCTGGGGGCATTCCATTATGCAAATGGTGGCGATCCCCACAGTGAGGCTGAGTATTTCCTTGCATACAGTAAGAAATATGTGGGCAAAGCCATACTCGTGCTTGACTGGGAGGGGCAGAACAACCCACAGTTTGGCAGAAGTGACAGGGCATGGTGCAAGGAGTGGTGTGATTATGTGTACAGAAAAACCAGGGTAAAACCGCTGATATATATTCAGAAGAGTGCCATGGAAAATGTCAAAAATCTTGGCTACAGGCTGTGGGTCGCTCAGTATCCTGATTATGAGCAGACTGGATATCAGGAGCATCCGTGGAATGAGGGGCAGTATGATTGTTCTATCAGGCAATACACTTCTGTAGGCCGGCTTCCGGGGTATGAAGGAAATCTTGACCTGAACAAGTCTTATATAGACAAAGCGACATGGAGAAAATGTGCTGCGATAAAGACTGGCAGTGATAAGGGAAAAACGAAAGGGAAAGGCTCTGACAGCAATAGCGGGAAAAGTAATTATAAGAATAGAAAAAAGAAAAGCATAGATGTGATCGCGAAGGAAGTCATAGCGGGCAGATGGGGGAACGGCGAGGATCGAAAAAAGAGATTAAAAACGGCGGGATATGATTACGATAAAGTTCAGGAGAAGGTGAACGCTATAGTGAAATTCTCACAGAAGAAATCGATAGATGTGATAGCCAGAGAGGTCATAGCCGGCGACTGGGGAAATGGCGATGACAGAAAGAACAGGCTGAAGAAGGCAGGGTATGATCATGTCAAGGTGCAGAATAAGGTAAATGAGATGCTTGGCAGATAGCTGCAGGTAAATGACATAAGAAAAATGGCAGGAGAACGAAGTATAAAATTAGTTCCGGCAAAAATGAAATTTATATGAAGTATCATCCATACCTGTTGACGAAGCGCAATATATACTATAGGATAGTGGAAAACAAAAGCCCCCGTCAGGGATACATGAAAGGGAAAGGTGATATATATGCCATATTATGGATTTTATTTTGACCCAACATATCTGTTGGTTCTCATAGGCGTGGTGCTCTGCATGATAGCATCGGCAAGAGTCAAGACCACATACAAGAAGTATGAGAAGGTGGGATCGCGGTCAGGCTACACAGCGGACCAGGTCGCATACATGATACTCAGGAATGCGGGGATAACGGATGTGTCAATACATCACATCTCAGGAGATCTGACTGATAATTACAATCCTAAGGAGCATACGCTCAATCTGTCGGACAGCGTGTATGGTTCCAGATCCATCGCAGCGATAGGCGTGGCAGCCCATGAGTGTGGACATGCCATACAGCATGCAAATGCATATGCACCGCTCACCATCAGGTCAGCCATCATTCCAGCGGCAAATATAGGCTCAGCCATATCATGGCCGCTCATACTTATAGGACTTCTCATTCCGAGGGTTGATTACCTTATAACACTCGGAATCATACTGTTCTCACTGGTTGTTGTCCTACAGTTTGTGACACTTCCGGTGGAGTTCAATGCATCGAGAAGAGCAATGGCGATACTGGAGGGCAGCGGATATCTCTATCCGGATGAACTCAAGGGTGCAAGAAGTGTACTCACAGCGGCAGCTATGACATATGTGGCAGCCATGGTATCAGCATCACTTCAGTTGCTCAGACTTGTATTATTGTTTGGCAACAGGAGAAGATAGCGGAATTATAACAGAAAATATAAAAATGCATAAAAAAGTCTTGTGAATTTGTTGATAGTATTTGCAACTTTGCTATGGTAAAATGGTTAAAGTGGCAAAAATCTACATATTTGCAAGACTTTTTCTGTTATTGTGCACAATTATAACAGGAAAGTCTGCATAACAATTAATTAAGGGAGGGTAATTGATGAGGAAGAGAAGGCTACGAGGAGGTATAACGGCCTTGTCGGTGCTTGCTGCTATTGGCATGGCATCGGGAATAACGGCATTTGCGGCGGATGACACACAGTCTGAAGCTGTGGATACGGGAAAGGGACTGGAGTATGTATATGAGTCGTCAGGCTCTACACCATCAGGTGTCACGCTCAACGGCAATTCGGTAATCATAAAGCAGTCGCCGAATTCCACTGACAGCGAGCAGTTATTCAATATTTACAATGACAAAGACAGGGATGGAATCCTTGATGAGGGCGAGGAAGCTTTCACATTGGATGGAAGCACGGACATACAATATGGCAATATATATGGAATCTATCATGGTAAGGGCAGTTCGCCGATCTCCATAACCATAGACGGTGCTGAACTGCCTGCTGTATATGGAGCATTTGAGAGCACTGTTGAGACTCCGGAGAACATGACTGCGGTAACTATCAGTGTGAAGGGCGACGCGGCAGTTGAAAGTCTGTATGGACTTTTCAGGACATATTGTACAGGTGGCGTACTGATAGACACGGAAGAGTCCGTGACAATAAAGTCGCTCTATGGTCTAAGATCTTCGACCATGGATGGAGACATCACGGAGAATATCAATTACAACTGTGATGGCAACACATTTGTCACACTGGCTACAGATGGATATTACACAGGAAAGGCTTATACGATAAATGGCGATGCAGTGTTCAATATGAACGGTGCCGGCATCAGTTCCGTGTATATTGTGCAGAACGGAGCTGTGCTCAGCAAGACACTGACGGCCAAGGTGACTGACTCCAAGGTAGACAATCTGTGCGGAGTTTCCCAGAGCGCAAAGGTTGATGGTGACGTGAGCCTTACATTTGACGGAATATCAGCCGTAAAGGATGGAAGCAGTGCCAGTGTATATGGTGCGTCAAGTGCGGCTATCCTTGGAAATCTGGACCTTAAGCTGAAAAGCCAGTCTGGATCAGAGATGTCTGTGTATGGCACCAATAATACAAATATAAAGGGAAATGTAAATGTCAGCGTTGATGGCTCAGGAGCAAAGTTCAACACCATATATGGAATGTATGGCGGTATGCTGGGCGGAAGGGCTGATATAGATATAAAGAACTGCGCTGCCGGTTACACAACATGTGGCATGAATTCGGTTTCGTTCAGTCAGACTCAGCCGGAGGAAGAAGGAACATATACGTATACTGTGAACATGGAGAATATCACTGGTGCCAGCGGCAGGGTATATGGAATTTCAAATTGTTCCGGTATCACTTCTGCCAGCGTTGTAATGAAGGCTGTGGCAACAACAGATACATTAAATGGCATGTATCTGAGCACAGGTGTAAAAGGTGATATAAAGGCAGAACTTTACAACTGTAATGCAGCCTATGTAAATGCTCTGGAGCTGTCAAATGTGACGGTAAATGGTTCTGTAGATGCCATAGTTTCGGGCTGCAGCATTACGAGATCTCTGAATGTAGAGCAGGGCGGAAGCATCAGTAAGGATCTTAACATAAGCGTCAGCAACGTTATCAGCAGTTCAGCACGGTTTGTATATGGCGGTAGCTGTCTGGGAAATATGACGGTCAATGTGGATGGCATGAATGATGAATCCATAGTAGACGAAAATGGTGATCCGCTTGTGAACTCGTATGAATACGCGGGCAGCGACATGTTTACCATGATGGGCAACTTTGCACTGGCAGGGGAACTCAAGGCGGATATAGCAAAGATACATTTTGCAAAATGTGGACTCGCCGGAGGTGATTACAGTTGCGGAAATATCGGAACAAAGGTTGACATAACGTTGTCAGACAGCAGTATAAATGGACTGGCGGGAAATAATATTTTCTATCTGTCAAATGAGAGCTATTCCGGTTCAACCGAGAATACAGTTCCTGTTGATATAAAGATCAACAACACAGATTTTACAAATGCAGACGGAATAAGCTTCCAGATGTATATAGGTAATAACAAGGATGCAAAAGTTACATTTGATGACAAGTGCAGTATGCCGGAGAAGTATTATATGGCTCCAAGCATGAATACCACCGGCTCATCTGTCATAACCTATGGACAGAATATATATTATGGCGGACAGAATCTTGTGATAGACAAGGATGTAACTGCTGACAATATTTACTTTGGTAACTTCACAGAGAACGGAAGCCAGGGCAATGCCGTGATCGTTATCAACAAGGGGGTAACGTTAACTGCAAAAGAGGGTATATATGCAGCAGGCGGTTCAAATATACTCCACAGTGGAATCCTCAAGGGAACATTTAAGGCGACTGATGGGTATCTGCCAAATATATTCTCAAAGGGGGGCGTAATAGAGGACTCGGCTGTAGGGAATGTTGCAAATGTAAATTATTCATTAGATGTTGTGTCCAACGAGAAGGCCGCAACGTACACCATGACAGGCAAGACGTCACAGTATATTGATCCTGATGGTACATATGTCAAGGGCGGCGCAAATGTCAAGATAACACCGACCGTGAACAAGGGATATATTCTTGACAAGGTGACTTTCAGAGGTCAGAGCGACACAGCGGAAAATTCAGCGGTTGAAGCAAATGGCGTGTACACGTTCAGCATGCCGAACGAGCCTTGTACAGTGACGATCGCAACGACAGGAAAGCAGATCGTGGTATCCAAGACAACTGTTGATCCATCGGCACTGCTTGGAAAAGAATATACAGCAGCTTCACCTCTCTATGACATGGCAGATCTTGTCATATCAAACGACGCAAGAGAGGGCGAGGTTACATACGAGATCGACGAGACAAATGGTCTTCCTGAGGGACTCTCATTGATCGATGGCAAGGTTGTCGGAACGGCAAGCAAGCTTTATGAAAATGGAAAGAATGTCATAGTACATGTGACAGGAAGAAATGGTTCAAAGGCACAGCTCTCACTGAATGTGATCGTCTCAAATGAGGAGAAGAAGCAGGACAACCAGGATGGCCGAATCGTAGTTGACGAGGATGAGAAGACTATATGTCTCAACGGAACATCAGTGGTCATCCAGGCAAAGGACGACACAGAGACAGAGATATACGTGGACGACAATCAGGATGGACAGGCAGATGGCAAGACACCTCTGTACACCGGAGATCTGTCGGAGTACACAATAACAGGTGTCGAGGACAACGCCATAAGACGAAGCATCAGGATCACCATGACGGGGGGAAATGTAAAAGCAATATACGGTGCAAAGGATTCAGAGCTTTCATATGAAGGCGGCGATGCGGTGAGTATAAATATCCGTGGTGGTAAGGCAGCAACTATGTATGTTCTGTCGAATTCAACCGTGGATGGAACCATCGCATATGAGATCGCAGAGAACACTGTAGATAAGGGCGGATTTGCAGCGGATACAACATCAAAATATACCGGTGCATTCATGAGAAACAGCAAGGATATCGTAACTATCAGAGGAACCTATGTTGTGAATAAGAAACTCACGGCAAAGGCTCTGATAATCTATGACAGTGCGGCAGTTGATGTAAATGCTCCGGTTGAGGTAACGGATTATGTGTCACTGAATGAGAGATCATCCGCAGTATTTAACGATACGCTGACCGCTGACCGGCTTGGTTATTCAAAGTATGCCAAGGCAGTTGTGAATGGAGATACGAAGCTTGCGGCTCTCAATATGACACAGTATGACACGACACTCACAATAGGCGAGGATGCGCTGTTTGATGTGGGCAAGGTCAATATGACATCAGGCTGGGCAAGAGTATATCAGAAGGGTACGCTCAAGTGTCCTTCAGACCAGTTCAGCAACACAGGTGTGTGGGTGGCAGCAGGAAAATTTGCAGATGATATAGATGCCAGCGGCTGGACAGGAGTGTATTACAGCTATGCAGGCGGCTCAACAAACATGGACAACACATCAGCAAAATTGGCTGCACAGTCATATGTAGTTGAATATGAGAATGTCAAATATGTTGCCTGCAAACAGGCGATTACAGTTAGCTATACCGATGTGCCGGGTTACACAGCCTATGTGTCGGCAAATGGCGGCGAGCCGGTACAGGGAAGCAACGGAAGTGCAAAGGTGACAGGCCCGGATTCATCTATGTCTATTGTAGTGGATTATGTGGCAGACCAGATAGACATCAGTAAGGAATACGCAGATCCGACTCTGGCGGCGGAGACCAAGTACACAGCGGCTTCACCAGCGTACGATCTCACGATCCTCAAGGTTACAGGAGATACCACAAAGGATTATGGAACTGACATGCAGTACAGACTGAAGAGCGGTTCGACACTTCCATCAGGACTTGTGCTTGAGTCGGGTAAGATAACAGGAACAGCCAAGAATGCAGGTGAAAGCACAGTAACATTTGTCATAACAGGACGAAATGGAACATCGGTTGATTTCCCAGTGGTATTCAAGGTACTGCCGGCAGGCACGGAGATACCTGATATCAACAAGCTTGGTGTATCTGTGAACACAGAGGATAAGACCATTGATCTTGGTGGAAATTCGGCAGTGATAATAGTTGATCCATCGGACAGCAGCAAGAGCTCAGTATATCTGGATGCTGATCACAACGGAGTGGCAGACGACAACAGACCACTTAGAATAGATGGAGAGGTTACATATGATCTGTCAGGCTACAGCATATCAGGCTATACGGACACAGCAAATAAATACACCGGTGACATATCGGTGACACTCAGAAGCGGAAATGTCGGCAATATATGTGCTGCGGGTTCAACTGACAGCAAGGCAGACCGAGTGACGATAGATGGAAATGTAACCATGACGATCATGGACGGTTATGTGTCAGGCACTGTAGCTGCGGCAGGAAACGCTGATGTCAAGACAGTGACCTTCACGGCAGAGGACGGAAGAGCAGGAAGCGTGGTATACGGTGCGTACAATACAAATGCGGAGAAGGTAGACTTCACATTTGCAAAGTCTGCACAGATGTACACACCGGAATCAACAAAGTCTGAGAATATGTATGTTACATCAGGTGGATCAGTATCAGGTGATGTGGATGTAAGAGTTGGTATAACTGATCATTACAATACATTTATATACGGTGCGGATTATATGAACAAGCGCTCATACTTCAATGGAGTGTCGGGAACAGTCGTATCCGGAAATGTGAACTGTGTGGTTGAGGGAAGATGGTGTGCTGAGAAATGCAACAACTTTGTCCAGCAGTCAGATGTAAAGGGAGATCTGTATGCCGAGATAAAGTCAGGAGAACTCAGAAAAAATGACGTCAACAATGAGCATAGCAAGGCATTGGTATTTAACTATGGTTACAGCATTGGAAATATATACGTTGAGGCAGGAACAGAGGGCGCTGTCACAGGTGACTTTGTACTTGCGGCAGGCGGTAAGGTCGGCAAGGTAGAGTATGTAGACGAGAATGCAAAGTCCACAGCGACTGTAAAGGGCACCGCTGACAATTACCAGGTTGAGAGTCTGGGTTCACTGTATATGTCTCTCGCCGGCAAATTAACTATAGGCGGAGACTACACACTTGACAGAGAGGTGGAGGTAAAACAGCTTGAGATCCTCAAGGATTCAAAGCTGACCATCGCCGAGGGCGCAGCTCTTACAAATACGTCGACAGCGACAGTTACCGGTGATGTTGAGAACCTTGGCACATGGAATGTGGACGGCGCTCTGACTATGACAGGATCACTGGTCAACAGAGGTGCATGGAATCTGAAAGGAAATGTTCAGGCTTCAGCAACAGTAGATAACTACGGGGATATCACAGCAGCAAATAGTGAGAGGATCACCTTGAATACAAATGCAAAGCTCATCAACAGAGCTGATGCACAGTTTACATTTGGCAACCTCACAAACAGTGCAATGATCGTAAACTATGGTAATATGAAGCAGCTTGCATATACGTCAAGTCTTGGAAGCGGAAGCATACTCACCACAGTGATCCCGGATATGGTGTACGCACTGAAAAATTACAGCGTCATTTTCTACAAGCTGGATGTGGATTATCCAGAATACTGCTTCAAGGATGGCGATGCAAAGATAGAGAAGAGCTCATCGGCAACAAGATGTCAGAAGAAGTCAGGTGTTGACGGTGACGATGCACTCTATATACAGGGTGGCAAGTCGTTCTACATCACAATAGACGGTGAGCCGATAGATGGAATGGCGGTGGATTCAGTTGTATTTGGACCGGATGACACAGTCATGACTACAAGTAACAACCGTCTCTGGAGCGGCGTCATGACATATGAGCCGGCAACAGTTACGGTAAATATGGCAAAGCAGGAGGCCGTAAATATAACTCTCGCAAAGACAGAGGATACAGTTAAGGCGCAGGTTGGAAAGACAACCACAAAGGATGAGCCATTATATGATCTGACAGCCATAGAGATCCAGAATGATGAAGCGGTGGACAACGGATATGTGTCATACTCCCTTGCAAAGGGACAGACACTTCCGGCAGGACTTGTGATATACGATGGAAAGGTATATGGAACACCAAAGACTGCAAGTGCTGAGGCACAGACAGTCAAGTTCACGGTGAGAGGACAGAATCAGACAGTGGCTGAGTTCACACTGATCATATCCAGCGTGGAGAAGGGAATACCTTCATTTACTACAGGAAAGGCGGTCGACGCATATGCCGGCAAGACCCTTGCGGATGTGGAGCTTCCAACATCGACAGCAGGAAAGTACATGTGGGCAGATGGAACACAGCAGGTAGGCAAGGCCGGAACAAGCGAGACCTACGATGCATACTTTGTTCCAGACGACACAGCAAACTATGACTGGAGCAAGATCGATGCAGCAGAGGGAACATATGAGGAACTGGAAGACGGAAGTGTGAGAATTGCAGTGAAGCTTTCAGTGTATGTGAGAAAGCAGGATCCTGTATTTACAGTTCCGGAGAATGTCACAGCTACATACGGAGACACTGTTGGCAAGATACTCCTGCCTGAGACAGCAGGTGGAATGTTCATCTGGGAGAATGCAGATGAATCTGTGGGAGAGGTTGGAACAAAGACTTTCCTTGCAACATTTGTACCTGAAGATGAGGATGTATACGCGAGAGCAGAGCATGTGGAGATAACTGTTCAGATTCTTCCTGCAAATGCAGTATTTACTCAGGCGATAGATTCACTGAGTGCTAAGGAGAATATGACTCTTGCAGACATAGAGATTCCAGAGCGCGAGGATGGAGTATACACATGGTATACAGACAGAACGACAAAGGTTGAGGATGGCAATACATACAAGCTTTGCTTCAAGCCTGCAGACACAGTAAATTATGACTGGACATCAGTTACAGGATGGAACAGGGCTTACAATGGAGTTGTATTCAATGTAAAGATCACCGTCGAGAAAGAGCCGGAGCAGCATGTACACGATTACGGCAATAAGTACAAGAGCGACAGCAGATCTCACTGGTATCAGTGCTCATGTGGAGAGAAGTCAGGCCTGGCAAACCACACATGGGACAAGGGAGCGATAACGACCAAGCCTACAGACACAGCGGCAGGTAAGAAGACATTTACCTGTACCAAGTGTGGGTACAAGCGTTATGAGTCAGTAGCTGCCCTTGGAATAGACATAGGAAATTCCAAGAACAATGTGGTCGTAAGCGGTATAGAAAAGAATGGATATACATACACAGGATCACCTATCACTGTTAAATCGCTTGCGCTCAGGAGAGGCAAAACAACACTGAAGAATGGTGTGGATTACACCGTACAGTACAAGAACAACAAGAATATCGGTACAGCGACAGTAAAGATCACTGGTAAGGGTAATTACAGAGGCTCCGTCAGCAAGACATTTGCTATCAAGGCTGGCAAGGGCAAGATATATAAAGTTGCGCAGAAGGGCGTGCCTGGCTATCTGAAATATAAGGTGACAAATGCCGCTTCAAATGGCAAGGGAACAGTGACACTTGTTGGAAGTACAAGCAAGAAGAGCGACAAGAAGTTCAAGTCACTCACGGTTGCATCCAGTGTCAAGATCGGTGGAGTGAACTTCAATGTTACGGCTGTAGGAGCGAAAGCATTTACAGGACGCAAATATCTCACCACGGTTGTGATCGGAGGAAACGTTAAGACCATAGGCGGTGCAGCATTCAGCAAGTGTGGAAAGCTTGGAAAAGTTACCATAAAGTCTACAAGGATAACGACTATCGGTAAGAATGCTTTCCAGGGTGTCAAGAGCAATGTGAAGATATATCTTCCTAAGAAGAAATATGACGCATATGCAAAGAAGCTCAAGGCGAAGGGAATGAACACTCCTAAGAAAGCGGTATACAAAAAGTCAAAATAAATGAAATGCGTTGATGTGTTGGCGGGACGGTCACAGATGATGTGGCTGTCCTGTTTTTTATGTGAAGATCGTTCTGGTGTAAAACCATGAGTGTAGTGACAGGAAAGATATAATCTGCTATACTGAACATATGTTTGCAAATATATGGAGGACTGTATGGATAATTTTATAGATGAACTGAATGAACAGCAAAGGGAGGCAGTGACCACCACAGAAGGGTATGTGCGCATAATTGCGGGAGCGGGAACCGGCAAGACAAAGGCGCTCACTTACAGGTATGCGTATCTGGTGGACGAGCTTGGAATATCCACATCGAATATACTGTGTGTCACATTTACAAATAAAGCGGCGAGGGAGATGAGCAAGCGTATCAGACAGATGATCGGGGACAGTGATACGGGATACATCTGCACATTTCACGGCTTCTGTGTGAAGCTTCTGAGGGAGGATATCCATGCCATCAATTATCCCCAGAACTTTGTGGTGATGGACAGCGAGGACACGGAGGATATACTCAAAACGGTGTACGAGAATGCCCATATACAGTCGAGAACATATACATTTGACATGGCCAGGGATCACATATCGGCGATGAAGAACGAGATGCAACACATTGCATATCTGGCGGACATAAGCAACGACAGACTGCTGGCGGATTATGAGAAGGCTTCAGACATACCTGAAAAAGTATTTCTGGGATACCTGTACGAACAGAAGAAGGTGTATGGACTTGACTATGATGATCTCATAACCATTGCGCTCCACATCCTCAGAACCGATGCGGAGAAATGCCGCAAATGGCAGGAACGCATGATGTATGTCATGGTGGACGAGTTTCAGGATGTCAGCGGTAACCAGTATGCGCTGGCGGAGATACTCAGCGGTTATCACAGGAATCTGTTCATCGTGGGCGATCCGGATCAGACCATATATACGTGGCGCGGGGCAAGGATAGAGTACATACTGGAATTCGACAAGAACCATGAGAATACACAGACCATATTCCTCGACACGAATTATCGTTCAACTCCTGACATACTGGCGGTGTCCAACTCACTGATCGAGAAAAACAGGAACAGACTGCCCCACAGGCTTGTGGCTGTGAAGCCGTCTGAGGCACGCCCTCTGTACGTACATTCCAGGACCACCGGGGATGAAGCCCAGTGGGTGACAAATGAGATAAAAAGACTGGTTGAGGCGGGCACAAAGTACAGTGACATAGCCGTTTTGTACAGGTCACATTTCGTGTCGAGAAGCATAGAGGAAGCATTTATCAAGACAAAGATCCCGTATGTCCTCTACAGCGGAACGGAGTTCTACAAACGCAAGGAGATAAAGGATGTGCTGGCATATCTCAGGATGGTGGCATACGCGGATGATCTGTCATTCCGCAGGGTGATAAATGAACCAAAGCGGAACTTTGGTAAAAAGAGAATGTCGATGCTGAAGTCGTACTGTGAGACTCACAGATGCTCACTGTACAGCGGTCTTCAGGATCTTCTGGAGGAGAAGACTGTTAAGTCGACAGGTGCTTCAGCCTTTGTCGATATCATAGAAAATTTCAGGAGGACATACAAGGAGAAAAGTCTGTCAGACCTTGTGACAGAGCTTATGGCCGCCACGGGCTACGAGGCGATGCTCAGACAGGCGGGCGAACAGGAAAGGCTGGACAACCTGGCAGAGCTGAAGCAGTCGATAGACGAATATGAGAAGACCTCCGGTGAGGAGAATACGCTGGAGGAATATCTGCAGAGCATAGCTCTCTACACGAACAATGACAGGGAGAAGGACAAGGATTCTGTGACGATGATGACCATACACACCGCAAAGGGCCTGGAGTTCCAATATGTGTTCGTGTGCGGTGTAAATGAAGGCATATTCCCAAGCAAGCACGTGGACACTGAGGCGATGCTCGAGGAGGAACGACGCATGGCATACGTGGCATGCACCAGAGCAGAGCGCGGCCTGTACATCAGCGATGCAGAGGGTCTGAACTACGATGATTCATTTAGATATCCTTCCAGGTTTATCTTCAACATAGACCGGGAAGCAATCGACTACGTGAACGAGCTTCCGCAGCGCCTTGTCGATGACACCAAGAGCTACATAGCCGCAAATGAAAGCCGCTATATGCCGCTGGACACCGAGCTAAAGCCCGGAGACAGGGTGAGACACAAGGTGTTCGGTGAGGGCACGATAACCGGTATCAGGGGAGATATAGGGTGCTATGTGGTTAAGTTTGATAGGGTGGAGACGGAGAGGAACTTGAAGATTGGGGTGGGGCTGGAGCGAGTGTGATGGTATTGGATTAGACATAGAGTTGTGAAAGCCTGTATAAACAGGGTTGATGAAAGCGTGGGCCGGCAGTGGACGATGGAGGCGTCTGTTGCCGGCCTTTTTATGTGGGGCGAAGGTGGATGGGGGGATTAAGGAGATTGGCTTGTGTGGAGAAAATTGGACATTGATAGGTGTAGAATTATGTAATTATGGGAGTAAAATGAAAAATTAAACCTGTACTTTGACAACTGAAAATGGCTAAAAAAGTCTAATTTACTTTTGCAATGGCTTTCTGGCAGACGTGATATAGTTAAGATATCGATTACTATCTGCTAGGAAGGAGCAGATATGGCTTATTACAAAAAAGAAGGACAGATGGACCTGTCTGACAGGATTGCGATAGAAACTGGAATTAGCATATATTTATAGTGCAAGGCATGCTGATGCATCTGTTACACGAAGACGGAGTGAAAGCAGACGAGGGATTCGTATTTCTGATAAAAAGAAATCTGAAATGGATGAATTGATTACCAGACTTGTTAAAAAGGGACAGCCTCTTACGCATATATATGCTGAGCATGAAAGTGAAATGCCGGTATGTTTGCGAACTCTCTATAACTACATAGATGATGGTGAATTGACAATAAAAAACATAGACTTACGTAGAAAAACCAGGTATAAGAGACGAGAAAAAGGTCATCAACCATCTCTTGGATTTGCAAATATGGAGTTTCGTCAAGGCAGAACTTACACTGATTTTGAGTATGCGATGAAAGTCAAGTATACAGAAGATGAAGTGGTAGAAATGGATACTGTAAAAGGTGTGAGAGAACAAGGGAAAAGACTTCTTACTATGATATTCAGGAAGAACAATGTAATGCTACTTTTTCTTATGCCAGATGGGAAAGCAGAATCTGTAAAAAGGGTGTTTGACTATCTTGAGGCAGGACTTGGAATAGAAGTATTTCGGAGATTATTTCCGGTTATATTGACCGACAATGGCAGTGAATTCAAGAAAGTGGATGAGTTAGAGCATACAACAGATGATGAAGATTTTCACGAGCTAATGAGGCTATTAAAAATGCACCTCATCCCACCCGATGAAGTGCATTTGATGCCAGACTTATTTGTTGAAAAGTAACTAAAAGACTTAAATGCAGGTAATAATCGATTTGTCAATAGGTGTTATCAGACGGGTCGTGTTTACTTTTGCATAAGAATTAGCCAGCCGTCTGTTTGCTATACAATTTTTGATATACCCGCAGTATAGAATATGCTAGTTATAGCATCTTTTTAGAAAGAAGGCACGACAATATAAGTCGAAATTGGAGTCAAAAATCGATTTTGTGTAATCAGACGATATTTCAGTTGAGTTTTAGTTTTTCATTCAAGGATGTAGTTATGGGATGTAGGAATAGGAGGGGATAGAAGAAGGTAAAGATATGGTAAATAAATAGCTATTTTGATGAAAAACATAAAATGTATGCCTAATAAAACTATGCATAGAAAAACGAATGATATATAATAAAAAGTAATATAATGTTTGATAATAAAAAATTAAGAGATAAGAGACCAGCTATGAAAAGTCAATCATAAATTAGCAGAAAATTTCTTTTTCATATCGGTGGTAAAAAAGGGGAACTTTAATAGAGCTCCCTTAGGGGTGCTTTTTCAAAATCTATTGATATTGGTATACAGACCTCTTATTCGAGGTTAAATTCTACTTCGTCAGTGAGCATCTTCCAGATGACTCTGACAAGCTTGCCGGCACAATGCCCAAGT
>ENA-ORTS01001409-ORTS01001409.1-human-gut-metagenome-genome-assembly--contig:-NODE-1409-length-16449-cov-2.867147_pt1 | contig 16449 bp, 18 predicted proteins | sample MGYA00241911_ERZ509186 | MGnify/ENA primary metagenome ERZ509186 (study PRJEB26280, sample SAMEA2338852) | human gut metagenome | biome: human gut; feature: human-associated habitat; material: faeces...
ATAATATTCTTCACGTACATTAAATTGCCTAGTGAAAGTCCGATAAAAATGACTTGTTTTAAAGCGTTTAACATAAATATCAGAAACATCATAGGGATTTGTAATAAATTCTTCAGATTTGATATTTAAATTACTTGTTCTTTGCACAATACAGGTTTTTTGTTGAATATTACATATTAATTTTTCTTCTTTCACACAATTAACCAAAATATTAATGCAATGATAAGTGAAATTAGAGCTAATGTGCCTCCAAATTTGGTGTTTGAAAAAAGACATTCCAAAAAAGACATAGATGTCATTAATTTATCTTGCTGAGTCAAAATTTTCCCTCCTAAAAGATACAAAAAAACGGCATAAAGCCGTTTTTTTTTAGCTAATTCTTTGGAACATATATCCTATTCCGCGGGCTGTAAGGATAAGCTCCGGATTTGCAGGATCAGCTTCAAGTTTAGAACGAAGTCTTGAAATATGAACATCAACAACACGGGTATCAATTCTGTGATCTGGCGGATAAGCCCATACATGCTGAAGTATTTCATTTCTTGAAAATGCCTGTCCTGAATTGTTTACAAGTAATTCAAGCAAGCTGAATTCCATACCTGTTAAACGAATTCTTTCATTCTTTCTAAATACCTGACGGCGTGCGGTATCAATCTTAATGTTACCGGTAGTAATAACATTTTTGGTAACTTTTCCGGACGGAGTTACAGTTTCTCTATTATTTGTTCTTCTTAAAACCGCTTTAACACGAGCTTCCAATTCTTTTGGAGAGAACGGTTTTATAACGTAATCATCTGCACCAAGCTCCAATCCTGTAATTCTTTCTGAAACATCTCCAAGTGCAGTAAGAATGATAATAGGAACATCTGCAGTTCTTCTGATTTCTCTGGTTACACCATAGCCGTCCATTTTCGGCATCATTACATCTAATACTACTAAATCAGGATTATATTTATTAAAAGCATTAACAGCTTCTTCGCCATCTGCCGCTGTTACTACATCATAACCAGCCATTTTTAACCTTGTTTCCAAAATACGTCTAATACTTGCTTCGTCATCTGCGAGCAGAATTCTTTGACGGTCTTCTGTATCATTAGGCATTTCAACATTTTCTGTCATAGTCTTTTCTTTTCCTTACGTTAATAATCTAACACCTATACTACCAATTAATATAATTAAGATATAAATATTACAAAATATTTATTTTTTTTAATAATTATAACGTTATATTAACCTAATTTTACAAAAAAAGCAAGCACTTTTTATAACTTTTCGGAAATAATTTTTTTAAACTTTTCTAAATCTTCTTTCGTATCAATACCTACCGGCACAAAGTCAACTACTGATGTTTTTATTTTCATGCCGTTTTCGAGAGCTCTTAGCTGCTCAAGGCTTTCTGTTTTTTCCAAAGGTGTTTGCGGCAGTGAAGTCATTTTTAACAATGCCTCACGTTTATAGCCGTAAATTCCCAGATGTCCGTAAAATGTTGCGACTCCGGTATTTCTCTCATAAGGAATTTTTGAACGGGAAAAATACATTGCAAAACCGTTATTATCAATTACACATTTTACCAGGTTCGGATTATTAATTTCTTCTTCTGTTTTCAAAACCCTAATCAGGGTAGATATATCAGCTTTTTCATCTTCCTGAACATTTCTTGCTACAGCATCAATGCTATCCGGTTTTATGAGAGGCTCATCGCCCTGAAGGTTTACAATGTAGGATATTTCAGGATGTCTTTCTACGACTTCTCTTATTCTGTCGGAGCCGCATTTATGGTCGGCAGATGTCATCTCTACCTCCCCGCCAAAGGCTTTTACCGCGTTGAAAATTCTTTCATCATCGGTTGCAACAATAATCATATCGGCAAGTTTTGACTCTTGCGCTTTTTCATAAACCCATTGGATTATAGGTTTTCCGAGAACTTCAATAAGCGGTTTGCCTTCCAATCTTGACGATCCGTAACGTGCAGGTATAATTATTGCGGTTTTAGACATTTTGTTTCTCCTGATATATGCTTTGTAATAATTGATAATCTTTTTTAGAAAGTGATATTGTAATCTTGGATTTTTCTTCAACTACTATGCTGAGATTTTCCCAAACCTTAGAATATTGCAATGATTGTGGATCCTTAACTGCAATGGCTCTGTTAAAAATGCTTAGGACAATTTTGTCTTGATAAATATCCAAATTGCCCCAAAAGCCACGTGTACGAAATCCTCCAATAAAAGTTATATAAACTTTTTTAGATATTTGAGGTTGCCCGTAAGTTTCTTTAATTTTGTCGTATTCCAGTGGCAGGCACACATATAAACTGTCTTTGAAAATTGTAATAATCAATACAAATATTAAGATAAACCCAATTAAAAATACAAATATAATAGCAATTGACATGCCATCATCTAATGTCATACAATATCTCCCTTATTTTCTTACTACAATCGCAACCCATTGATTCTGGTGCATTTCTTCAATGATTTCAAGGTTATGTTTTTTTACAGCCTCCAAAACGACAGGCTTTTTCTCATCTAAAATCCCGGAGAGAACCATATACGCACCGTTTTTCATTATGGCTTTTAAATCCCCCATAATTTTGGCAAGAACGTTATGTAAGATGTTTGCGCATACAAAATCGAATTCATAGGTGATTTTGTCGGCTGTGTTTAATTCAAAGAGGCAACCCCTCCCCGAAATCAAAGATTTCGACCCTCCCTCAAGGGGAGGGTATTCTATACCGTTTTTAATTGCGTTTTCTATCGCCACGTCAATGACTGTTTCATCGTTATCGCAGCCGTATGCGGATTTTGCGCCGAATTTTTTGGCACAAATTGCCAGAATCCCCGAACCCATGCCGATATCAGCAATTTCGTTCTCCGGTTTCATATATTTTTCAATAGCTTTCATACATAGCTGGGTTGTAGAATGTGTACCAGTTCCAAACGCACATCCTGGTTCAAGTTTTATTATAACTTCATCGCTGCGCTGCGGAGCATATTCAATCCAGTCCGGAACAACCGTAATTTTGTCAGAAACATGGGTTACATCCCATTTCTCTTTCCATTTTTTAGACCAGTCTTCATTTTCCTTTTCCGCGTATGAAAATTCCCAGCTGCCAAGTTCTTCATCACTAAGTCCGCGTGATTTAAGAAGTTCGCGCTGTTCTTTTAGAATATGTTCAACATCAGCTTTTTCTGTAAGAAAAACACGCAGTGTCCCTTCTGTTGTTGAAATCATTTCAAGGTCTTTATACTCTTCTTCAGCAAGAACAACGCCTTCGCAAGGAAGATTTTCAAAGCAAATATCTGATACGATGTCCTCAATATCAGGGTTTATTTTTATTTGTAATTCATAATATAAGCTCATAAGCTACTCCAGAAAAGCTCCCATTTTACGGAACTTATCGTATCTTTGTGATTTTAGTTCAGGAGCAGAGTATTTAGAAAGCTCTTCAATGCTTTCAAGAATAGTTTTTTTCATCTCGCTGCAAACAAGTTCATAATCATTGTGAGCGCCGCCGAGAGGTTCTTTGATTGCTCCGTCAATAATCCCGAATTTCATCAAATCCGGAGCAGTGATTTTTAAAGCTTCAGCTGCATCGCTTGCGCGGGAAGCATCACGCCATAATATAGATGCACAACCTTCAGGAGAGATTACTGTATAATACGCGTGTTCAAGAAGGAAAACCTTATTTGCTACTGCTAAACCGAGTGCACCGCCTGAACAGCCTTCTCCGGTAATAATAGCAATAACCGGAACCTCGAGCTTAGCCATTTCTCTGAGGTTAACTGCAATTGCAATACCCTGTCCTGTCTGTTCTGCACTAATACCAGGATAAGCCCCCGGAGTATCAATAAGGGTAACAATAGGCATTTTAAATTTGTTAGCATGTTTAAACAGCCTTAACGCTTTTCTGTAACCCTGCGGCTGAGGCATACCAAAATTGTATTCCAAATTTTCTTTAGTAGATTTACCTTTCATTGTTCCGACAATCATTACCGGTTTCCCGTCAATTTTTGCCAGACCGCCAATAATAGCTCTATCATCCATCCCTTCTCTGTCGCCATGGAGTTCAATAAAATCTGTGCAAATATTATTTACATAATCAAGAAAGTTTGGTCTTTCAGGGTGGCGTGCTATCTGTAATTTTTGCGCAGGTTTAAGATTTTCATACAGGTCTTTTTTGTAATCTTCTGCCTGCTGTTCAAAAGTTTCTATTTCTTTATTTAAATCCATGCCGGACTCCATGCTTATTTTTTTTAATTCTTCTATTTTTTCCTGAATTTCCATAATCGGTTTTTCAAAATCCAATACTGTAGTCATAGTACATCCTTTTTCTCATTAAACGTCTGATTAACTGTGCATAGCCAGGATATTTCCGAGCGTTTTTCTCAAATCTTTGCGTTTAGAAACAACATCAACCTGCCCGTATTTCAGAAGGTATTCTGCTGTTTGGAAATCTGACGGTAATTTTTGTCTGATTGTCTGTTCGATAACTCTTCTTCCTGCAAAACCTACTCTAGCGCCCTGTTCTGCAACAATAATATCTCCGAGCATACCAAAGCTTGCTGTTACGCCGCCAAAAGTCGGCTCAGTAATAAGATTAATATAAAGCAGCCCTTCATCGTCAAGTTTTGCACAGGCGCAGGAAGTTTTTGCCATTTGCATAAGGCTTAATGCGCTTTCCTGCATTCTTGCACCGCCGGAAGATGTGATTGCAAGAACAGGAAGCCTCAATTCGATTGCCTTTTCAATCAATCGGGTAACCTTTTCTCCTACAACACTGCCCATTGAACCGCCCATAAAATCAAAATCCATTACTGCTGCTGCTACAGGATGCCCTTCTATTTTTGCAATCCCTGTTACAACTGCGTCATTAAGGTTAGTTTTTTTCTGTGCTTTTTCTATTCTGTCTTTATAAGATTCTGTATCAACAAAGTCCAGCGGATCTGTAGGTTTAATTTCTGAAAACAATTCTTCAAAAGAGTTTTCATCAAACAATTGCTTAATTCTTTTTTTATTATTTATTCTGAAGTGGTAATCGCAAACTGGACATACCATATCATTATTAGCCAAATCTTCTTTTAAAAGCTGCGCATCACAGTGAACACATTTTACCCACAAATCAGGATTTTGTTCAACTTCCGCTCTAGCTTCCAGCGCCCTTCTTTGAATTTGTGCTTCTTTACGTTTTTCAAACCAATCTTGAATAGTCATTTATTCTTATCCCTATCAATTTATTACGACTTAATTATACAATAAAAAACTTTAATGGCAACTTAGTTCACAATTGACACATTAGCAGCTAATTTTGGATGCACGCTGCATTTCGCGGGTTTGGGTTTTTCTGGCAATATCTTCACGTTTATCGTGGAGTTTTTTACCTTTTGCCAAGCCTATTTCAATTTTAGCTAATCCCTGTTTAAAGTAAACCTCCAACGGGACAATTGTGTAGCCTTCTTTTTTTACTTTTGTCTGCATTTTCAGGATTTCTTTTTTAGTTAAAAGAAGTTTTCTTGTCCGTTTCGGTTCGTGGTTATACCTGTTGCCGTTCTCGTAAGGCGAGATGTGGCAGTTGTATAGAAAAATTTCATTGTCATCAATTTTACAAAAGCTGTCTTTTAGATTAATTGCACCTGCACGGATTGATTTTATTTCTGTTCCGCTCAGCACAATGCCGGCTTCATATTTTTCAAAAATAATGAAGTCATGAAAGGCTTTTCTATTTGTAGTAATAACTTTTTTTTCCATAAGCAGATTATAGCACAGAAATTTATGTCTGCATAAGTTTTTTACGTTCGCTCTGTAAGGCTTCTTTCAGCATATCGGAAATCACTTTAAGTTTTTCATCAAAATGGAATTTCCAAACAGGTAATGGTTCTGTTTTCAGGCTGAGCACCCCAGGATGATAATCTTCTATTGCAGTCTGGTAACTGTTTCCTGTATTATAAGCATTTTTTTCATTTAAAAGTCTGTATCTAAAGTCCTGAAGCGTATTTATTTTTTCATCGGATGATTTATTTTTGAAATAGTTTTCGAGTTTTTTATGTAGAACTGTTGCAAAATCTTTACGGTTCTGTTTTTTAGTTGATTGGAGTTCTTTATCAAAGAATTGAAAATACTTTTTATTCCGATAGCCTTTTTCGGTCATCGTTATAATTCGCTGTATATATTTAGGGTTTGTAAAATAACTGAATAGATGGTCTGTTTCGTGCATTAGTGTTCCGAATTCCTGTAAGCCAAGGCCCTGAACAGCACCATAATAATTAGGTTTTAAATTAACAATGTATCCCGCGATATTGCCCTTTTCATTAATACCAATATTTACTTGACCGCCGATATTAGCACCTCTTTTGATTTTTTGTACTTCAATCCTCTTATGTGATGGCAATACTTTGAGGTAAGCTTTTTTAACGTTTTTGAGCGGTACATCGTGGGAGCCGAATTCATCTTTAATATTATTGTAAAATTCAGCCATAAGGTTTTGTGTGTGTTTATATCTTCCCTCCACAGAACCGTAGGGTTTAATTTGAGATATTGGAATAAATGCGGTTTTTAGAATTTTTACCATACCAACATAAAACAACTCAAGGTGAAAATTTGCCTATTCATATAAAAAGCATTTAACAAAATGTGTATCGGTAATTTTTATGTCACACGGGTGTTGTGTTGTGCATTTTTCAAAACACTTAGGGCAGCGCGTGTGAAATTTGCAGCCTGCGGGAAGGTTTGAAGGTGATGGTAAATCGCCGCTCAATATAATTCTTTCGCTTTCATTACCTGAAATTTGAGGTACTGCGCTCAAAAGTGCTCTGGTATACGGATGACAAGGATTATCAAATATTTCTTTGGTAGTGCCTATTTCAACAATTTCACCAAGGTACATTACAGCAACTCTGTCTGCAAGATATTTTATAACACTCATATCGTGTGTGATTAGAACGAATGTTAAATTAAAATCGTCTTTTAGCTCTTTTAAAAGGTTAATTATCTGCGCCTGAATGCTTACGTCTAGTGCACTTACCGGCTCGTCTGCCAGAATAAATTCAGGGTTTAGGACAAGCGCCCTTGCTATTGCAATTCTCTGGCGCTGTCCGCCTGAAAATTCATGCGGATATAATTCTAAACTTTCTTCGTTTAAACCTACTTTTTTAATTTTTTCTTTAATAATTGCCTCAATATCTTCATCTGACAAATCTGTGTTAATTTGTAAAGGTTCTTTCAGAGTATCTATAATTTTCATTTTAGGATCAAGGCTTGAATACGGATTTTGGAAAACCATCTGGGCTTTTTTTCTGTAGGACTTTAATTCATTTTTATCCATACTTAAGACATTTCTGCATTCAAAATTAATTTGTCCGGATTTTGCGGGCTCCAGACGGATAAGAGCTTTTGCCAGTGTAGATTTGCCGCAGCCTGATTCTCCGGCAACAGCTAAAATTTCACCTTTTTTTATGTCTAGTGAAACCCCGTTCACAGCATGAACTATTTGCGTTCCGCCCAGTATACCTTTGTTTGATTTATATTCAACATATAAGTCTTTAATTTCGATTAAATTTTCCATATAAAAGAAGTCTATATTATTTTCGTTTTAAATGCAATTGCTTAATTGTTTATAAGGTTGAAATTTTTTTTAAATCGTTTATAATGATAATGTACATAGGAAAAGGAGGCTAAAATGTTGAAAGTCAATCATAGTCACTCTTTCGGGGGGGGGGGCAGAGTAATTTAAGCTCCATAACCGGTATTGGTACAGGCATCGAGCCATTTAGCACCGCCGGACAAAAAAACGTTAAACCAGGTTTTACCTTAGCCGAGGTGTTAATAACCCTTGCTATAATCGGAGTTGTTGCGGCTATGACATTGCCGTCGGTTATTAATAACAGTAGGAATAAACAATTAGAAGCTGCTTTTAAACGAAATTATAGTGTTCTAAGTCAGGCTCTAGATAGATATTTTGCAGATTATGGAGAACGTTATATTCCATCCTCTAATGACGAATTGATTAAACTTAAACAAATTTTAATGAAGTATACCAATGTTGTTAATAAATGCGAAAAACTTCTTAGCAATACTAATAATGGATGTTTACCTGAGTCTTATACTTATTATGATTTTGGTAATAGGGCTTGGTTCAGCTCTCAAGCGAGTAGGGTCTCTCTTAGTTTTGTATTAAATGACGGAAGTTTGTGGAGAGCGAGTGAAAACCTAATATTAATTGATACAAATGGTATTAATAAAAAACCAAATAGATTAGGTTATGATATGTTTTATTTTTGTATATCAGATAAAAACGGGAAACTTATTCCTAATAGTCATCAGTATACAGTAGATCATAGTGAAACTTGTTCTTATGATTCAACTGGTTTTAGTAATGGTAACTCATGCGCAATGAGAGCCATTACTGAGAAAGATTATTTTAAAAATTTACGTTAGGTCTAGGTGATTTTTATATTTCACGTCTTCCTTCGATAGCTCTGGCGATTGTAATTTCATCAGCATACTCAAGGTCTGCTCCCACTGGCAGACCGAATGCAATTCTGGAAATCTTTATGCCAAAAGGTTTTATTAGTTTACTTAGGTAAAGACTGGTAGCCTCACCCTCTACAGAAGGGCTGAGTGCCAATATAACTTCTTTTACCTCCTCATCAGTTAATCTGTTGAGGAGTTCTTTTATTCGTATATCATCAGCTCCAATTCCGTCCATAGGCGAAATAAGACCTTGGAGAACATGGTATAATCCCTTAAATTCATTTGTTTTTTCTATTGCAATCAGATCTTTTGTTTCTGCAACCACGCATATTGTTGAACGGTCACGCTTTGTGGACTGGCATATTTCGCAAGGGCTTGTTAAAGAAAGGTTAAAACATACTTCACAGGTGTGAGTATTTGCCTTTGCTTCAACAATACTCTGTGCGAATTTCTGTACCTCTCCCATTGGCATTCTTAATAGATAAAATGCCATACGCTGGGCCGATTTTGGACCTACAGACGGAAATTTCTGAAAATGTTCTATTAATGTTGCAATAGATTTAGGATAAATCATTAGAAACCTAATCCCGGTATGTTTAAGCCGCCTGTTGCCTGTTTCATTTTTGCTTCCATTTCTTTAGAAGCTTTTTCGCTTGCCTGGTTAATTGCAACAGTAATTACATCTTCAAGTTCTTCTGCTGTTTCTGAACTTATAGAAAGAGTTTCTGCATTTAATTTAATAGATTTAAATTTACCCTGTCCGTCACAGATAACTTTTACTGCACCGCTGGCAGCTTCCCCGGTTATCTCCATTTTTGTAAGTTCTTCCTGTGAAGCTTTTAATTTTGCCTGCACATTTTGAGCTTGTTTCATAATCTGCATAATATTCATTAATATATCCTCCTTAATCTGTATAATATCCCATGTTAAAAGTTTTGTGTAGTTTCGCTTTTTATTATACAATAAAAATATGCAGAGCAAGACTTATGTTTCACAATCTTTAAAAAACGGAAGGCTTATGAGATGGACTTTTATGCCTTTAAAGGTCTATATTGCGCCGATGAAGTTTTACTCAAAGCAGGGAGAGGATTATAAGTACAAACAACTTGTTAAGAGAGCTCTGGATGCCTGGCAGAATGCTACAAAGGGAAGGGTTTCATTTACGGTTGTTCCGACATTGCTGGAATCTAATGTAAATATTGATTGGAAAAGAGTTGAAAGGCAGGCTTTAGGACACTGTTATTTCTCTTTTGACGGAGCAAACAGACTTTACGGTGCAGAGGTTGCAATAGGGCTGACCGATGGGCTTATTCACAGTTCATATGGAGATGAGAGTGAGGTTTACCATACTATTTTGCATGAAATAGGTCATGCCATAGGACTTGGACACAGTCCTTACAAAACTGATATTATGTATACTCCGCACCAAAAAGGAATTCATAATATTTCGGAAGGTGATATTTTAACTGTTAACTGGCTGTATAAGCTTCCGCAGGGAGCAACTGTTGCTGAAGTCGCATCTATGTATTCTATGGGCGGTTCAGATATTGATGAAATTATCTACAGGGTTATGAATAAAAATGCGCCGAGCGGATTTGAAAAGGTTAAAAAAAATGTTAAACTGCCGCCGCAGAGAAACCTTCTTGAAGAGCAGGAGAATATTGCGCTTTTGAGGAAGTATCATATGGCATTGCAAAATGTTTCAATCTCGGAAGATATGAAAAAGATTATTATTCAAAACAGTAAAAAAGGGAAGAGTAAGTGGGACTTAGGGTAGTTATTTTAGGGAAAGGTGAAATGCTTTTGAACCTGATAAGAGGTTCAATGCTTGCAAATGCTGAAATTGCAGGAATATTTCGTTATGAAAGGACCTCTCTTGCTCCCTGGCTTCGTCTGCTCTGTGATTTTTTCAAGAGCTCTCCGGCTCTTACTTTTGCAAAAAAGCATAAAATAAAGGATTTGCCGTTTAAAAGTGCAAATTCGGAAGAGTTTAAAAGATTTCTGATAAAAGAAAATATTGATGTTGTTCTTGTCGGCTCATGGGCTGAAAAAATAGAGAAAAATATTATTGATATACCGGTTATAGGAACAGTAAACGTACATCCGTCACTTCTGCCGGAATATAGAGGTCCAAACCCTTATTTACAGACAATTCTTCATGGAGAAAATTGTTCCGGTGTAACATTTCATTTGATGAATGAAAGATTTGATGCCGGTCCTGTTCTTGCAAGGAAAGAGATTGATATTCTTCCCGGAGATACAGGTAAGGAACTTAAAAATAAGACAGTTTTTCAGGCGCGGCTTTTATGTGCTAATCTTCTTAAAAAACTTGAGGGTGGTTTTGTTATTCCGGTTGAACAGGATGAAAAGGCTGCATCTTACTATGCTAATGTTAAACCTGAGGATATGACGCTTAATTTTGAAAAGGAAAACTCACAGCAGCTTTTGAATCGTATCAGAGCATTTCACCCATGGCTTAAAACTTATTTTCAATACGGAAATAAGTTCTTTATCATAAATCCTTATCAGGTTGAAATCGTTAATAAATCCGGCATGCAAGGTAAAATTCTTGAAAAAGCCGGAATCTCTCTTACAGTTGCAACAAAAGATGGCAAGGCATTAAAACTTTCCGGTTTGAGGTTATACCGGTTTCCTCTTCTGACAAAATTTTTTATAAGATGTATAAAGCTGTAACTTATTTTTTAGGACATCTTTTTCTGCCGCTCCAGCCTAAGTCAGAGCAGTGAAGATAGTCCATATTTTCATTATAAATGACCCAGGCGGCACAGGCAAAACCGGCTTTTTTTACACATTTTTCCATAAAAAATTCATCACCGTAATATCTTGGAGCTCCGGAAGGGACAATAGCATTATCGAAAATGTAAAAATAGAAAAAGTCAACTCCAACCTGATTTGGCGGTTTTGCACCGTTAACATCTACATATATTTGCCCGTATTTACTGTAATCCTTCGCTGCAGAGGTATTAAACATAACCATTGTCCCGTCACTTAAAATCATTGCAGAACGATCGTTAAGTATATTCCAGTTAAGATAATTTGTTCCGTCAATATTTTTATAGGTAACATTCGGAAAACAGCCGTAACCGTTTTTGCAGGTTTTAACTTTTTTCATGAATGGAGAAAAATAATTCAACAGAACCTGTTCTCCGCCTCCGTTTTCTTCCATTGAGATACCCCAGTTTGAAATATCTCCGTATTTTTCCTGTGCTGACAGAAATGCCTGCTGGAGTGCAGAATAAGTCTTTTTCAATTGAGATGTCGCAGTTTTCTCTTTGGTAGATGTTATCACTGACGGTAAAGTAAGCGCAGCAACTATTCCGATTATACCCAGCGTAACCAGAACTTCTGCCAGAGTGAATGCCTGCTTTTTCATACAATCTCCTTATTAAAATTTAAAGTCTCTACATCCTGCTTCGATTTTTACTAAATCTTTTTCAACAGTTTCTCTTATTTTTTCATTTTCAATTATTTTTGTTTCTTTGTCAATAAGTTCATAACCAATTTTCTTAGTTTCAGGAGAAGCGTAGTCTTCAAGGTATTCTTTTAATGTTAAGATTGCGTTAGGATGGCAGAAATTATGGATTTGCTGGCTTTTGCAAACTTCCATAAATCTTTCGCCTGTTCTGCCGTTTCTGTAGCAGGATGTGCAAAAACTCGGCAGGTATCCCAATTCCATAAGCCATCTTATCACTTCATCAAGCGGACGTCTGTCAGATACATCAAACTGTGCAGAATTTTCATCTTCAGGCATAGGATTGAAATATCCGCCTACACTTGTTTTAGAACCGCCGCTGATCTGGGAAACTCCAAGGTGGAGCAGGCGTTTTCTGCATTCTTCAGTTTCGCGGGTTGATATAATCATGCCAACATAAGGTTTTGCTATACGAATACAGGCAACTATTTTTGCAAATGTATCATCATCTATTCCGTTATCAAAAGCTGAAGGGTCAATGTCATCAGCTTTTCTTATTCTTGGAACGCTTATAGCATGAGGACCTACTCCGAATGCTGCTTCAAGGTGTTCTGCGTGCATCATTAAACCAGAAAATTCATATCTGTATAGCTCAAGTCCGAATAATACACCAAGACTTACATCATCAATGCCGGCTTCCATTGCTCTGTCCATTGCTTCTGTATGATATGCGTAATTATGTTTTGGACCGGTCGGGTGAAGCTTTTCGTAGCTTTCTTTGTTGTAGGTTTCCTGAAATAATATGTATGTTCCAATGCCTATATCATGTAATTTTTTGTAATTTTCAACGCTGGTAGCTGCAATGTTTACATTAACCCTGCGGATAGAACCGTTTTTGTGTTTTACGCTATAGATGGTTTTTATTGATTCCAGAATATATTCAATCGGGTTGTTAACAGGATCTTCCCCTGTTTCAATAGCAAGTCTTTTGTGCCCCATATCCTGTAAAGCAATAACCTCTTTTCTTATCTCTTCCTGAGTAAGCTTTTTACGCGGAATGTGGCTGTTTTGTTTGTGATAAGGGCAGTATACACATCCGTTCACACAATAATTAGATAAATAAAGCGGCGCAAATAAAACAATCCTGTTGCCATAAAAATCTTTTTTTATTTGTTCTGCGAGTTTAAAAATTTCTTCATTTTTTTCTTTAATATCGCAGTCAAGCAGAACTGCAGCTTCTCTATGGGTAAGACCATTTCTTTGTTTGGCTTTTTCTAATATCTTGTCAATTAATTCAACATTATGTTTATTTTCTTCTGCATATTTTAAAGTATCAAGAATTTCTTCATGATTGATAAACTCTTCGGCTTTGTGTGATTTTGGATTATACATAATAAATTTCTCCCTATTCTATTATCATGTTAAGCCCCTGAAAAATAAAAGTAAAGGTAAAAAAAGTTTTTATATTACTATTCCGCCGCCTATAAGATGTCCGTCATTCATATCATAAAACACTCCGGCCTGCCCTTTGGTAACAGAGTTTACAGGCTCATAAAAGACAATATCTGCCGTATTACCGCATATTGCAACTCTGGCTTTTTTTGCGTCCATGTTGTAGCGGATTTTAACCATTGCATCAAATTCTTTTTCCTCAAGTGTATAAGATAAATTAACATTTTCCACAGTTAATTCTGTTCTAAAGTTATCTTCATTTCTGCCAAGATAAACAATATTTTTTTCGGCGTCAATATCTATTACATAAAGTGGATAAGGTGCCGCAATACCTATACCTTTTCTCTGCCCGATGGTGTATTGATAACTTCCATCATGTTCGCCGAGTTTTCTGCCAGTCTTAAATTCTACAAAATCGCCTTTTTTTGTTCCAAATTTATCTATAAGGTGTTTTTTTGTTGTATTTGGTTTTTGTATAAAGCAAATATCCTGGCTTTCTTTTGATGATTTTGAAGGCAGGTCGTATTCTCGGGCTAACTCTCTCACTCTGCTTTTTTCGTATTTATGGAGCGGGAAAAGTGTTTTTGAAAGTTCTTTTTGTCCAATTCTGTATAAAAAGTACAACTGATCTTTATGTTCATCCTTTGCCGGATAAAGTTTGTAAATTCCGTTACTGTATCTTATATCAGCGTAATGTCCGGTTGCAAAAAAATCAGCTCCTAATACTTCTGTAGAGTATCTGAATATTTCACCCCATTTTATAAATTGGTTACACATAATACAAGGGTTTGGGGTTTCCCCTTTTTCATATGAGGTTTCAAAATAGTCGATAACATCTTTTTGAAATTTTTCTGTCACATCAAGAATATAATGATTAATTCCGAGTTTAGCCGCAACTTCTGCTGCATTTTTACATACAATATTTGCAGCATCTGTGTTAACCATTTTGCCGGTGACCCCAATGACATCATATCCTTCAAGCAATAAAAGCTGCGCAGTGACAGAACTGTCTACTCCGCCGCTCATTGCAACTGCAACTTTTCCTTTCTTGTTTTTCATAAACTCAACATTAACACAAACAAATGTTTATTTATACATTTCCTGTATCATCTGAGCGGTTGATTTCCCGCCTTTTTCAATGACATAAACTATTCCATCTATCTTTGTAATACCATTTGAGCTGTCGCCTTTTAGCTGGAATGTAAAAATGTCGTATCCCCACTTGTTTGGACCTTTGTGCCCGTTTAGGTCAACTGTATAGATTGGTACAGGACCACCAAAATTTCCGTATTTAATAATTACTGTACCATCATTAATAATCCAGCTTGAATATTTGTTTTTTATATTACTGTCGCTAAAATCGCTTGATGGATTTGGAGGATATTCACTGTCCGGGTTTTGTTCTGCTTTGATTTTATCGGTACCCTTATATGCATCAGTTAAACAGCCGGTTTTTAATGCGTTATTCTTACAGAACTTAACAGTTTTAAATACATTATTAAATAATTCAGTTTCAAATGCTGCACAGTCGGTGTAACTCCCATTATGCTCAAACTGAAGTTCGCTGCCGTCAGCACATTTCCATTTTGTACAGCTATTATAAACAGGGTCTTTTTCAATACAAACTTCTTGACATTTTGCCCCGGATGCCCAGTAATAACATCTTGGAGGGTATCCTAAATTTGCCTGTGTTTGTTTAATTGCGTTATAGAATGTTGCATAAATCTTTTTAAACTGATTTTTCAATACCATCTGCTGATAATTTTGAACAAGTGCTGGTAAAGTCATAGCCGCAACTACGCCAATAATACCTAATGTAATTAAAACTTCCGCTAGCGTGAATGCGGAGCGGGATAATCCCGAAGCGTAAAAAAGCCCGCCGGCGCTATCTAAGCCCCCCCCCCTTCTTTGATTTTGAAGCTATAATTGTGTTTTGCATAAGGTCTCCTTTCATTTACTATCTTATTATGTACTAATTTTTCTTTTTGTCAATACTTTTATTTTATATTTATATTAAGTTTTATTGCTTTTACTTTAAAAAAAAATACTTTTGAAGTATTATAATAGTAGTAAAATCATAAATCGGGGAGATATTACAAAATGACACAAAATAACGATAAAGTAATAGGAATTCCAAGAGCTATGTCTTTTTATCATAATTATCCGTTTTATCATGGCTTTTTCACGGCACTTGGCGTAAAAATTATTTTATCAGACCTGACTACAAAACAAACACTTTCAAGCGGTTCAGCCCTTGTCGTTACGGAAACATGCCTTCCGATTAAAATTTATGTCGGACATATTCTTAACCTGCTCGATAAAGGGGTTGATAAAATTCTGGTTCCGTCTATACAATCTATTGCTCCAAAGATTTATAACTGTTCTAAAATCAGAGGATTGCCTGATTTAATTAGAAATGTTGTGAAACGTGATTTTACTATGATTGAAGCTACTCTTGACAAATCAGAAAAAAATCAAGGCTTATATGAGTTTTTGGCAGAAACAGTTGCGCCTTTTGGCATCACTGATGAAAAACTTATAAAAGAGGCTTCTAAAGCCGGATGGCGTACATATAATAATTTCCATATTATGTCAAAATCCGGTATGAGTTATAAAAAAGCTATGAATTATGCTCTTCAGGGTAAAGTATTTATTGAAAGTGCTTCTGAGGAACATCCTATCTCGATTGCTCTGGTGGCTCATGGTTATAATATATATGATGACAGAGCTTCTATGAAGATTATTGATAAACTTGAAAAAATGGATGTGAAAGTTTATACATCGCTCCAGCTTTCAAAAGAGCAGATGCTGGAAGGTATAAATGCCCTTGGCGAAAACCTTTACTGGGCAAATGAATATGAAATGACAGGTACTGCCGGTCATTATCTTAAAGATAACAAGATTGACGGTATAGTTGCGCTTAATGCTTTTGGCTGCGGACCGGACTCCTTGATGATTGAAAGAATTGTAAGAAAGGCAAAACATTTTAATAAACCGATTCTACATCTTACTATAGATGAACAGACTGGTGAAGCCGGATTTATTACACGATTAGAAGCTTTTGTCGATATGCTTTTCCGCAAAAAGCGTGCTAA
>ENA-ORTS01001417-ORTS01001417.1-human-gut-metagenome-genome-assembly--contig:-NODE-1417-length-16372-cov-5.510265_pt1 | contig 16372 bp, 13 predicted proteins | sample MGYA00241911_ERZ509186 | MGnify/ENA primary metagenome ERZ509186 (study PRJEB26280, sample SAMEA2338852) | human gut metagenome | biome: human gut; feature: human-associated habitat; material: faeces...
TCCTTGATTTTATGGGACAGTGCAAGCCGCAGAGGACAGACAACCTGTTCCTGCTTTATGCACAGAATCCGGAGATCCGGCAGGTCAAGACCTTTGAAAAATGGAAGGAAGAAGGCAAGGTAGTCAAGACCGGAAGCAAGGGATACAACTTCATTGTCGGACAGGAATATGAAAAGGACGGTGTCATCCAGCAGGGGTACTCCATCCAGAAAGCCTATGACATCAGCCAGATCCGTACCAAGCAGCCAGAAGAGGCAGAGCCAAAGCCGATGGACCAGCTGATGGAAGCACTGCTGACCGACAGCGAGGTACGGATTCAGATCGCAGACAATCTGCCGGATAAGGTACAGGCACAGTACATCCCGAACAAGCGGACGATCTATGTCCGAAATGGCATGAGCGAAAATGCAACGTTCCATTCCATCAGCCGGGAGCTGGCCTGTGCATCCCTTGACCATCACGATGGAAGCTACAGCCGGGCAGGGGTATCGGCACAGGCCTATTGTGCGGCGTATGTGACAGCACAGAAATACGGCGTGGATGTCTCCGGTTTTTCCTTTGACAAGGTATGCCAGATGCAGGCATTCGGACAGAAAGATCCGAAAGAACTCCGCTCCTTTATCCAGGATGTAAAGAGTGCAGCCTATTCCATTGGCAAGCAGGTAGACCGCAACCTTGGCAAAAGCGAGCAGGAATTTATGACCGATGAATTTGCCATCCCGGAGGAAAAAACGGAGAAACCTGCCAAGAGTAAAAAGTCTCCGGAACGCTGATAAAAAGGGGCTTTTCCGGCTCTTTTGCAGTAGCTTTCCGGGAGGAAGTGTGGTATGTTGTGGTTGAGAAAAAAGAGGAAAAAAGGAGGCTCGCCTATGACAAGAATGCGATATGTAAAGATGGACCGGATCATGAACCACATGCTGATCCATGCACTCCGGGAAGTGTTCCGGCAGGAAAAAGAACAGGGGCTTCCGGTGGATACCACACGGGATCTGGTTCTGAAGCTGGCAGAGCAGGAAGAGGGAAAGCTCTACCTGACAGAAGCCGAACACAGCAAATCCGTGGAAGCCTTAAACCAGCTCCGGGACACATACCTGAAAAACGGACGCTATTCCGATGGGATCGACAGCGTCCTGTTAAAGATCATGAAATCCAGATACCGCCGCCCATACCGTGGACGGGGAAGATGAAAGGAGACTGTATAGATGACGAAAAAGGAAACCTATTACGGTGTGGAACTTTTTGGAATTGCCGGGTTATATTTTAGGGAACGTCCAGAGAAAAGTGAGATCCCGTCTGGTTTCTTCTGTTATGACCTGAAGGGAGATTACTACAACGAAATGGTTCAGGTAGGGGAATCTGTCAATGCCAGATATGCAGGATCTGTCTTACTGCCCATACCGATCCCATTTGAAAACAGGGAGACTCTCTGGATCACCTGGGAACTGGAATTTTCCGATCAGCGTATGACCGTCAAAGAATACAGGAAAAAGCAGGAAGGACTGAATCTGGAAAAAGCCCGGATGATCATGGAAGGTGGAATCCAGCATGCAAATGAGGAACTCATGTATATTGATCCCTCCGACCAGTATCAAATCTTCCAGGTATCCCAAGGTGGCTATGGCAATGGATACCGCTATCAGTACCGGGACATGAGCTACATTCGGGAAAAGGTGCTGGATGTCCATGCCGAAGATTATCGGATTGTAGGCGGCGGAAAGCTTATGCCGGAAGAGACCATCGACTCCCTGATTCAAAAGACCAACACGCAGCATCTGATCGGAAGCAGAGGCCATGCCATTTCCGTCAGTGATGTGATCATGATGAAGCGGAATGGAAAAATAAAATCCTATTATGTGAACCGGGATGGCTTCTGGCGATTGCCCCTGTTTGAAGAGCAATGGATAAAACGGCACGAGTTTCAAAAACTGAAAGGATTTCCAAAAGAATATTTAAAACCTAAGAAGAGCAAGCAGAAAGAACGGTAAGCATTTCTGTCTGCTTTTTTCTATTTACAGCCAGATCAGAAAGGAGGCGGTACCAATGTATCGAAATATGACACAAGAAAGATTAGAATCCATGCGGAAGCGTTATCCGCCGGGAACAGAGGTCACGCTTAACAGCATGGAGGGGGAGAGCCACATGCCACCCGGCTTAAAAGGTAAGGTGGATATGGTAGACGATGCAGGGCAGATCCACGTAAACTGGGAGAATGGAAGCAGCCTTGCCCTCGTTCCGGGAGTGGACAGCTTCCACATTACGGACCTGCCAAGAGCAGAGAGGCCCAAACAGCAGCCATCCCGGTAACAAACAGCCGGAAGTCAGACTGGGTGATTTGGCTTGCCGGACTGCCTGTCATCTGGTGGGTAGCAATCCTGCTTGCGGATGCCATCCAGCCGGGCAGGAATCTTTTCGAGCTGATGGAGGTTCTCACAGAAAAGCTGAACCATCCCTTCCAGTTTCATTATACGGAATATACCATCAAGTCGATGCTGGTCTGCACGTTACTTTACGCAGCCGGGATCGGCATTTTTTATTCCAGTCAGAAGAACTACCGCAGAGGGGAAGAACATGGCTCTGCCAGATGGGGCGATGCCCGGCAGATCTGTAAGAAATATAGCCAGAAGCCGTACTCCCAGAACATCCTGCTGACACAGAACTTCCGCATTAGCCTTGACACCCACAAGCACCGCAGATGTCTCAACATTCTCGTAGTGGGAGGCTCCGGTGCAGGAAAATCCAGAGGCTTTGCCCTGCCAAACATCATGCAGTGCTGCTGTTCGATGGTCATCACCGATCCGAAAGCCGAGCTGCTCCGAAAGACAGGCGGTCTGCTGGAAAAGAAAGGATATGAGGTGCGTGTCTTTGACCTCATCAATCCCGACACATCTTTTTGCTACAATCCATTCGAGTATGTCCACGATGACAAAGACGTGCTCCGTCTTATTTCCAATCTGATACAAAACACCACACCCAAAGGTTCCCAGTCCTCCGATCCCTTCTGGGAGAAGAGCGAAACCGCACTGCTTCAGGCACTGATGCTGTATCTGCTCCACGAAGCTCCGCCGGAAGAACAGAACTTCGCCATGATCATGGAGATGTTAGGCTCGGCACAGGTAAAAGAAGAGGACGAGGACTACGAGTCCCCTCTGGACATTTTGTTTGACCGTCTGGAGATGCGGGACCCGGACAGCATTGCCGTCAAGCAGTATCACATTTACAAGCAGGCGGCAGGAAAGACCGCCAAGTCCATCCTGATCAGTGTAGGTGTCCGGCTGGCAGCCTTCAATCTGCCGCAGATCGCCAAGCTGACCAATACTGATGAACTGGATCTTTCCAGCATGGGAGAAAGAAAAGTTGCCCTTTTCTGCTGTATCCCGGATGCAGACACCTCTTTGAATTATCTGGTAGGCATGATCTACAGCCAGCTTTTCCAGACGCTTTATTACATGGCAGACCGTGTGCATGGCGGTGCCCTCCCGGTTCCGGTCAACTGCATCATGGATGAGTTTCCAAACGTATCCCTGCCAAATGAGTTTGAGAAGATCCTGGCAACCTGCCGTTCCCGTTCCATTTACTGCAGCATCATCATCCAGAACATGAGCCAGCTAAAGGCTCTGTTCAAGGACTCCTGGGAAAGTCTGGTGGGCAACTGCGATGAGTTTTTGTACCTGGGCGGCAATGAAAAAGAGACACACAAATATGTATCAGAATTACTGGGGAAAGAAACCATAGACACCAACACCTACGGGCAGACCAAAGGAAAATCCGGCAGCTACTCCACCAACTTCCAGCAGAGCGGAAGGGAGCTGTTACAGCCGGATGAAGTCCGTATGCTGGATAACCAGAATGCACTTCTGTTTATCCGCGGGGAGCGGCCCATACTGGATGCCAAGTATGACCTGATGAAGCATCCCAACATCCGGTATACCGAGGACGGAGGTGCCGGCCCGTTCAATTATGCGAAAGCACCGCTGGCGCATGACGATTTTACATTTGACGAAACAAGATATGACGATTACGAACTGCTTCTGGATGAGGACATCATCGGGGAGCTTTTTTGATGGGAGGAATGCCAATGAATTTACTGAAAAATAAGAAACACACAGAAATCAGGAAAGAGACCGCACCGCTGAAGATGAAGAGAGGGCAGAAGAAACTGTTTGCTCTGTATGCAGTCATGGTACTGTCGATCTGCATTGGGGCGACCTGCGTTTATGCCGCAGGCGATCCGCTGACCGTAGTCAATAACCTGTCCACGTTTATCTTTTCCCTGATCCGCGCCATTGGCCTGATCCTGCTGGGATTTGGTATCGTGCAGGTCGGTCTGTCCTTAAAGAGCCACGATCCAAGCCAGAGGGCAAACGGATTTCTGACACTGGCAGGCGGTATCATCATTACCTTTGCAAAAGAGATCCTGGACCTGATCATGGGATAGGAGAAGAGTCCAGAAGGGGAGCCATGCGAAATGCCGGCTCCCTGCTCACTTTTGAGGATGGGAGGTGAAACTGTTTGAGTGATAACTGGATCGTACAGAATCTAAATTCTGCCTTGCAGACCTGGAGCGACAAGCTGGCTGAAATCTGGACACTGCTGACGCAAAGCCCGGAGAATTTCAAGGGCGGGGCAATCTGGAGCGTGATGACGAACATCAACGGTGGACTGAAAGCCATCGGGTACGGCCTGCTGGTTCTGTTCTTTGCGGCAGGGCTGGTAAAAACCTGTGGGAGTTTCACGGATATGAAAAAGCCGGAACACGTAGTGAAAGCCTTTATCCGTTTTGCACTGGCACAGGGAGCCGTTATGTCCGGCATGGAGCTTCTGACTGCGATCTTTTCCATTGTGCAGGGCATCGTGACAAACATCATGTCCCACTCCGGGATGGCAGGGGGAACCGTAACGGAACTGCCCTCGGAGATCGTGGACAAGATCGAAGCGGTCGGGATGCTGGAATCTATCCCTTTGTGGATCGTAACTTTATTAGGAAGCCTGCTGATTACGGTATTGTCATTTGTCATGATTCTGACTGTATACGGGAGAATGTTTAAGCTGTATATGTACACAGCCATCGCACCGATTCCATTGGCAACCTTTGCCGGGGAGCCAACCCAGTCTGTAGGAAAGAACTTTATCCGTTCCTACGCCGGGGTATGTCTGGAAGGAGCCATCATCGCACTGGCCTGCATCATCTTTTCGGTGTTTGCATCAAGTCCGCCGGCCATCGGGGACACCAGCCTGTCCGCCGTGACCATTGTCTGGAATTACGTCGGGGAACTGGTATTTAACCTGCTGGTACTGGTCGGGGCAGTCAAGGCATCCGACCGTATCGTAAAAGAAATCATGGGATTATAGGAGGCGAAAAAAATGGAAGAACCAAAGACACTGAGCTACGACTGGCAGTATGGCCGGGAGGAATTATTTCTCAGGGTAGACAGTTACATGAGCGATGACAATCTCTATATCGGGCTTTACCATATGGAAGATGGATACCCGGAAAGCTTTGCAGACCTTACGGTAAACCTGCCTTTTGCTCCGCTGGGCGGTATCAATGAAGCCTATATCGACCACAATTTCAGCAAAGAAAAGCTTCGTTTTATAAAGCAGCATAAGCTGGGAACGATACAGCCGGAGGACCTTCCCGGCTGGGCCAAACATGGCCTTACTGCGATTCAGCAGGAACAGGCCAAAAAGAAAACCGCAAAGGAGCGTGAGCGATGATGGATTACAGAGAAAACGCCGGATATATCATTACGGATTCCTGTCATGTGGGCGACAGCGAATTTGTCTTGGGTGTTCATTTGACAGCGCCCCAGCAGTTTGTCACCTGGAAATGTAGTAACCGGACGGACTACGATTGGGGCCACTATTTCAGCGACCTGTTTTCCGCGCAGAAGGATTTGGTGGCGCGGGCGCAGGAGGAGGTGCAGTGCCTGGAGGAACAGCGGCAAAACACCATTGCGCCGGAGGCCCCGCCCTATTCCCCATGGGGCAAAGTCCAGGAGTGCGAAACGCTCTGCCCCGGCGTTTATTCCGTTTCTACCCCAGGGCATGGCGGCGTTATGGTGCGGCGGGAGCTGGCGGAAAAGGTATTCCGAAAAGAAGCGATGGGCTGCGGTTTTATAGCGAGCGGTTATCTTTGCTTTGAGGAAGATAATGACGCGCAGGTGGCTCTCCGGGAGCTGATGGATAAAAAGATGATCCAGGCTCCGGTGAACGGGCGCTTTGCCCCCGGTGCGTATGAGGCTGTTATCAATAGCAGCGTGCAAATTCACCACCCCGAATATTGGCAGGCAAGGGAAAAAGCCATATCGGAGCAAAAACGACAAGCGAAAAAGAAAGGACGTGAGCGATAATGGAACTGACAATTACCAGCATGACCCCGGCGGATCGCCTGTATGCGTACAACCAGAGCAGCCAGCTTGAAGGGCAAACCGGCTGTATCGGCCATCTGCGCGGGGATTTTGGCGCTGGAAAAGAGTTTTACACTTCCTGGTTCGACCATCGGAGGGAATACAAGACGGACGAGTTTAAGGCGGAGCTTGATGAGGTGGTCAACACTCTGCGGGAGAAGAATGGGCTGCTCTGTACCCGTGACAGCATGACCAGGTTTTGCTATCAGAACCCGGAGGCTGAGTTTGAGGGAAACTACTGCGCCGAGTATGGTTTTAAGGTGCAGACGCCGCAGCACACCTATATGCTCCGGTGCAATCCCAATTATGGAGACTACAACTTTTACCTCTACGCCTACGTTTCCCGATTCCTGGAACACCACATGGAAAAGGCCAAACAGGGTATCCGGTTTATCACGCCCGGCTACAAGGAGCTGTTCCGCATTCCCGACGGCGACCACATCCGCATTTTCACTGGCGGCGGAGAAACCCGCGACCGCACCTGCCGGGTCATCGACGAAACCCATTTTGAAACCAGCGGCGGGTATTCCAGCGCCCTGTATCATATCTGCGAATTTGCGGAGCGATTGGAGCAAACTCACGGGAGCGTGATCCCGCTGCGTTCTTCTCTGCCGGTGCAGTGTTTTAGTGTACTGCCCTCATCCGGGGAGCTGATTCTTCTGACCAGGGGCGAAAAAGGCTACAGCCCTTGCTATGATTTTTCAACTCCTGACGCTCAACAGAACCGAGAGTTTGCAGACGACCGCAATGTGAAGAATGGCGTTACCAAAGCACAGGAGGCCGCCATGCTTGCCGGCTCCATGCTTGGCTGGCAGACTCCCGCCGCCGATCCCAGAAACTATGACGAGCAGGGGCAGCCTATCAAGCCCAGGCAGAAAGACCGGGGTGAAGCCCGATGAAGGAGGAAAGACACGTTATCTGGAGCAATTATGGCCTGGACTATGAGGATTGGAGGGATGACCTGGAGGCGGACTACCCGGATTTATCCGAAGATGAGCGCATTTCCCTGATGTATGAGATCAATGGGGATTACCTGGATGATGAACGCGCCAACCTCAATGTGCAGCTCTCCCAACCGATTTTAGTCGTAGGCGACCTGGGCCTGTGGAATGGTCGGCGCATGGGATATAAGGAAATCCCCAGCGGCAATATCCGGGACTGCCTGTATTCCGATACGGATTATTCCACCTGGTATGTGGACCGGCTGGGTGATCTGCGGTGCGACGCCATCCACCATGATGGCACGAACTTTTATCTTTACCGCGTTTACAAGGACAGCGCCAGCCCTTCTCAAATTGAACTGCTGAAAGAAAAACTATATCGCGGCATTGCAACCCGCGCCGATATTACGAGAGTGACCCGCAGGCTGGGCGACGACATCGCCAAAGTCTACGGGTTTTCCATTCCCCGGCAGCGGCAGGCCGTCGCCATGGAAAGATGAGGTGATAAAAATGGCGTCTTTACCGCCCGTAAAACTGGATACGCATGAGGACTGGTTCAACTTGCTGATGACGGTTCTCCATCAGCAGGCGGAACAGAACCCCTATGAAGAATACCGGGAGATGGCTCAAAAGCTGATCGACCAGTTTATGCGCTATGGGAGGCCCTTTGTTGACAGTGACCATGCGCCCTGCGTGGCGCTTCGGATGTACCCGAAGGAGGCCGGAAATACCATCTGGCTGTTGCTGCTCTCCCTGTGCAATCAATATGACCCTGATAAGGATTACAGCGCAGAACTGAAAGCTGCGAAAAAAGAATAAGAAAAGGAGGGGCAACCGATGGCGATACGATATAAAGCCTTGACGGAGCTGTACCAGGAAACGCAGCGCAGCGTGACAGCTCCTGACCAGTGGCGGGCGTTTCTGGCTTCTGCCTGCCGCAACTACCGGCTTTCTTTCGATGAACAACTGCTTGTCTACGCCCAGCGCCCAGACGCCACCGCCGTCCTGGAGATCGAGCGATGGAACCGGCAATTTGGGCGCTGGGTAAACCGGGGCGCAAACGGCATTGCCGTTTTTGACGGTGAACACAATGGAAAACCCCGACTGAAATACTACTTTGATATTTCCGATACCCATGAGGCCCGGTTCCCCCGCCCCGTCCCCCTTTGGACGGTGCGGGAGGAATACGCGCCGGACATCATTGAAACGCTGGAAAACAGCTTTGGAGAGCTGGAGCGCAAGGAGGATTTGGGTGAAGCACTGCTCTCTGCGGCAAAGAACGCCGTGGAGGACAATATGCCCGACTACCTGGCAGAATTGAAAACCCTCACGGAAGGCAGCTTTCTGGAAGAACTGGATGAGCTGAACCTGGAAGTGGAATACCGCAGGGCGGTGCAAAACAGCATTGGATATATGCTGCTGGTGCGCTGCGGCCTTGACCCGTCTGAATATTTTGAGGACATGGATTTCCGGGATGTGACGGACTTTAACACCCCGCAGACGTTGAACGCTTTAGGCGTGGCCACCGGGGACATCTCCCAGATGTGCCTTTCCGCCATTTCCCGCACGGTTCTTGCCCTGCAAAGACAGCCCCAAAAAGAAAATCGCACATTTGAACCCCAGCAGAAAAACCAGTATGCTGTAACTGAACAGGAAAACACACAGCTGGAAAGGAGTTTTGAATATGACCGAGATCACTTACACCAGGCAGGGCGACTACAATCTGCCGAACCTTCTGCCGCCCCAGGAGGAGCCGGTTCCCCATGGGAAATACGCATTGCTTCGGAAGAAATTCCTCAAGGAGCACCGCAGGGTGACGTACACCAACCTGCTGACCAGCGGCAAGCTGAACAGCCATCTGGCGGAGATCCAGCAGACCGCCCAGCGCCGGATGGAGCAGATCGTGGCGCAGATGGCCAAGAACCAGGGCGTGACAGAGGAACTGAAAGCCAGCGACCAGATGAAGTGGGTGCAGATGATGAGCAACCTGCAGAACGCGGCGGAGGAAACGGTGCTGGCGGAGCTGATTTACAGCTAATTGATGAACCGGAAGAAAGCGCAGGTGGCGAACAGCTCCCTGCGCTTTTGGATGAAAAGCAGATCATGGCCATCATCGCCAACAAAGATGATGACCTGAAATATAAGAAAAATCAGATCGAGCTTTTCTTTTCGGTTCACAGCGACGTTCAGGAACGGGCCGACTACCTGAAATCCGCTTATCAGGACCGGTACACTGAGATCATCGCTGACGGGCAGCGCCTGGGATATAAGCCCCAGGAGAATGGCCTGCTCATGTGGGAAGGCTCTTACCCATCCCGCACCAGGGAATCTGTATTTTCCTGGGAAGTGGTGGCAGGCTGGACCGCCCAGCTTATTGACAAAAAAGAATACTTCATTCAGACGGACATCCCGCAGCTCCCTACCCAAGAGAGCCAGCAGATGTCCCTTTTTGATTTTGCGGCGTTTCAGCAGCCAACCCAGGCCGAGGGTACGGCCAAACCATCCATTTTCCCTCACCCGGCTCTGCCTCAGCAGGTAATCGACGAGGCGCTGTGCATTGGTGCTAACGACCAGAACAGCCGCCTCATCATCTGCGCCTATTTCAAAAAGGATAAGCCGGACAATGCCAGGTTCCTGGCAGAGCACTATGGAGAGAACGGCGCTGGCTTTTATCTGGATGGCCGACAGTATGCCATCTGGTACAACGCCGAGGGAATCCGCATTGCCCAGGGCGAAAGCGCCCAGCGTTCCAGCGCCACCCTCATCCCCTGGGAACAGGCGGCGGCCCGTATCCGGGAACTGCTGGACTTGGGCCGATATATGCCCCAGAGCGAGCTTGACCGGGTGGATGAGTATGAGCGCCAGCAACGGGCCGCGCAGCTATGGTATCTCCGGCAGGATTTTGCAGAAGGCACTGCCGACGCGGGCTATCTTCCCACGGTGAATACCATTTACGGTAAAAATCATGGGTTTCCAGAGGAAAGCGCCGCCATAAGCGATTTGTTAGGCCATCCGGAGGGGCTGCAGAACCTGCGGGATGAGCTGGAGCAGTTTGTCCAGGCATACAGAGAGAACCGGGAACTGCTGCGATTCCATTTCCACCGTCCGCAAAAATTGCTGGAGCAGCTTTCCGACCTGCAGCGGGAACCGCTGCACTTTACCGCCGCCGAAGGGTACGCCCCCCAGCGGCGTTTTTTCATCTCCGGGGACGAGATCGACAACCTTCTCCGGGGTGGAAAACGCAGCACCGATTACCGGCTGGCCGTGTATTCTTTCTATCGCAACCACACAGAGCGCAAGGAACGGGAGAATTTCTTAAAGCACTACCACGGCGAGTACAGCGGCCATTCCAGTGGGAATGACGATGTGACCTACCAGCTCAGTAAAGGCGTTTCTTTCAGCCACGGCAGTATCACCGCCCCCTACGCCAAGGTGGAGCTGAAATGGAACGCCGTGGAAAAGCGCGTCAGCGCCATGATCGCCCAGGGGCGGTTCCTCACCGATGAGGACCGCGCCGCCATGCCGCAGTATGAGAAGCACCAGCTTGCCCGGAATATCCGCACTTTCTTTGAAAACGTACCCCAGGAGCAGCCCCACCCCTATCCCTTTGGCTTTGACTATTGGGACGCGGTGAAGCTCATCGAGCCGCAGCTTGACGACCCGGCCCGTGTGGAAGAAATCTATCAGATGATGGTCCCCATTTGGGAGGCCACCCCGCAGGATGACAGGATGTACGCCCTGCGCCAGCAGGCGTTTGAAAACCTCACTGCCTTCCGGCAGGGAACCTTCACGCTCTTTGCAGAGCACAAGGAGCCTGTGGCTCCTGCTATGCCGCAAGCCAAAGCCTACGACCTGGGCTACGGCTATTTGGGAAACGGCGTCACGGTGTGGAACCGGCTGGAGGAGGAACACGGTGACTACAAAACGGTTGCCCACATCGCCCCAGACCGCACGGTGACCTTCTACGAGGAGGAAATGCCCCAGGCAGTGCGGGAGGAAATCCAGCGGATTGCTGACACTTCGGAAATGACCATTTCCGCCACCCAGGACGCGCCGGTGTTCACCGTGCCGCCCAGGGCGCAGGAACCACCCCAAAAAGAAGAACCGGTAGACCCCTACCCGAAGCTGGCCGCCCAGGTGCTGCGTTTTGTGGGAGAGTTTGATGGTTCCCGCATGGGTTATGGTGAGGATGACGCCCAGGCGGTGGAAAATATCGCCCGGCAGCTCCATGACCCCGTTCAGAGAGAGGAAATCCGCAGACTGCTTCAATCCTTCCTGGACCATGCGGACCTGGAAGAAGAAATCGCGGTGGACATCACCCTCTGTATGGAGCAGATCGCGGAGCTGCCCCCGGCCCTTACCCCGGAACAGGCGCAGATAGAAGAAATCGCCGGTTATCTGGAGGAGGCCGGATATGCGGTATCCAGCGAACTGGTCGAAGAAGGTTTGATGGATTACCGTGCCCATGGCGGCAAAGGTACAGCCAGGATGTTGCCGACTTCATTGAGCGCGAGTTTTTGTCCGAGGAGCCGGAACCTGCTTCACTGGAGATTGCCAAAGAATTTATCAACGATTTCTGCGAGGCCGAGTATGGCAGTCCAGCCGATTTCAGTGATCTGGAAAAGGTGGGCATTGCCTACACCACTGTTACGGATGAGGAAATTCCCATCCAGGTCAATGCCGACTTGGTCCATTACCGCATTGAGCGTTATCTGGACGGGCAGTTTTTGGAGCGCAGGCAGTATGAGAGCCTGGATGAACTCATCCAAAATGAGCTGGCCGAACTGGACTTTGACCAACTCACCTCTGTGGACCAGGACTATTTCAATGGAAAATACCCTCCCGACATAGAGCCATACATCTTCTGCGAGTGGAGCGAAAGCCCCGTGTTTGAAGATGGAAAACGCTACGGTATCCGTGAATTTGACACCCTGATGAAACAGGCGGATGAGGAGCAGGTGGCCGGTGCAAAGGCTGCTCTTGAAAAATACGGCACTTGGCAGGTGTGGTACGAATCCGATGACCCAGAAAATGCTCGGTTCCTGGGGTATGACAAGGTGAAATTTACCGTGGTCATGCCAGATGGCACCACCTACACCGAGCGCCAGGATATTGGGGACGGTGACGGGGGCGTTCTGGACTTCCTCGCACAATATCCCAAGTACCAAGACATCCTTCCCTTGTTGCAGCAAAGTACACCACCACAAAATGATTATATGCTTTTAAGCCGCCTGAAAGCCGACTGCGACTATTTCTTGGGCGCTGGCGGGCGGGCAGAAAAGCACCTGTGGGCTGGGAACGTGCGAGAGCAAATCGCCAAAATGCGGGAACTCTATGACGCCCTGCCGGAAAAACCGGAATGGCTCACCATGGAGGACATCGACCGCTATGCCCAGCGCATGGAGCCGCCTTACGAAGTGGTGGTGTACCACCACTTTGAAAATGGCTTTGATGAACGGCTGGATTACCAAACGCTGGCGGAGGCCGAACAAGCTGCGCAGAAATATGTGGCCGGCACTATGGAGGGCGAGGATGGCTTTGCCTATGATGGCGCGGGTATCTATGACCTTCAGGAGAACAGATGGCTGCGGGTTTACGGGAACTTCCCTGATGAACGAGCCATTGAGCAGGCAAAACAAGCCCCTGCCGCAGAGGAACCGTCAGCCAGCCCAGAGCAGGCCGATTTACAGCCTAAAAAAGAAGAAGCACTCCCACTGCCGCCGAAGCACCCCCGCCGTGAGCGCATTACTTTCACAACCCTGCACCCGGAGGTCCCCAGGGATCAGCGCCATGATTTCCACATCACCGATGACGCCCTGGGCCACGGCACCCCCAGCGAGAAATACGCGGCCAATGCTGCCGCCATCCGCACCTTGAAGCAGATCGAAGCTGAGGAACGGCTGGCCACGCCCGAAGAACAGGAAATCCTGTCCCGCTATGTGGGCTGGGGCGGCCTTGCAAACTGCTTTGAACAAACCAGCCCCCATTATGAGGAACTGAAATCTCTGCTGGATTCGGAGGAATACGCAGCGGCCAGGGCCAGCTCCCTCACCGCCTTTTACACGCCGCCTGTGGTCATCCGGGGAATCTATAAGGCCCTCGCTCAGATGGGCTTTACCCAAGGGAACATTTTGGAGCCATCCTGCGGCACCGGTAATTTCCTTGGCTTGCTCCCCACAGATTTGGCGGGCAGCAAAGCCTATGGCGTAGAGCTGGATTCCATTTCCGGGCGGATTGCGGGCCAGCTTTACCAGAATGCCAACATTTCCGTAAACGGCTTTGAAACTGTGCAAATGCCCGACAGCTTTTTTGATGTAGCCGTGGGCAACGTCCCCTTTGGGGATTTCAAAGTGCTGGATAAACGGTACGACAAGCACCACTGGCTGATCCACGACTATTTCTTCGGCAAGACGCTGGACAAGGTGCGGCTCGGCGGTATTGTGGCGTTCATTACCAGCAAAGGCACTCTGGACAAGGAAAACTCCAGCGTCCGAAAGTACCTGGCACAGCGCGCCGATCTCATTGGGGCCATCCGCCTGCCGGATAACACCTTCAAGCGGAACGCCGGAACGGAAGTGACCAGCGACATCATTTTCCTGCAAAAGCGCGACCACATCACCGATTTAGACCAGGATTGGGTGCATTTGGACACCGATGAAAACGGAATCCGCATGAACCGCTATTTCGTGCAGCACCCGGAGATGATTTTGGGCGACATGGTGATGGAATCCACACGGTTCGGGCCGGACAGCGCCTGCAAAGCCCGCGAGGGGGAAGATTTATCCGAGCAGCTTGCCAATGCCATCCAGTTTTTGCAGGCGGAAATCAAGCCCTATGAGCTGGAGGAGCTGGACGAGGAGGAAGATCGCTCCATCCCTGCCGACCCCACAGTGAAGAATTTCAGCTACACGATTGCAGATGGGCAAGTATACTACCGAGAAAACAGTCTCATGCACCCGGTGGAAGTCTCCGTCACGGCGGAAAACCGTATCCGTGGCATGATCGAGCTGCGGGAATGTACCCGCAGGCTTATTGAGTACCAGACCGAAGGCTACCCGGATGAGGATATTGCAGCCGAGCAGCAAAAGCTCAACGCCCTTTACGACAGCTTCACCGCCAAGTATGGGCTGCTGAACAGTCGCGGCAACAAGCTGGCCTTTTCGGAGGACTCCAGCTACTGCCTCTTGTGCTCTCTGGAGGTGCTGGATGAGCAGGGCAACCTAAAAAGAAAAGCCGATATGTTCACCCGGCGCACCATCCGGCCCCATGTGGCTGTCACCAGTGTGGATACAGCCAGTGAAGCGTTGGCGGTGTCCATTTCGGAAAAAGCCCGTGTGGATATGGACTATATGGCAGAGCTGTCGGGTAAATCCCCGGAGGAACTGGAAAAAGAGCTTGCCGGGGTGATCTACCGGGATATTCGCTGTGCGGAGAACCCGGAGGACATCCTGCCTTCTTTGGCGGATTTGAGCCGCTATCCTCTTGTCACGGCGGATGAGTACCTTTCCGGGAAAGTGCGCCAAAAGCTGCGGATGGCAAAAGCCTTCCTGGAAGTGGCCCCCGATCATCAGAAAGAAGCCGCCCGCAGAAATGTGGAGGCCCTGGAAGCCGTTCAGCCCCAGGATTTGGGCGCTGGAGAAATTGGCGTGCGCATTGGCGCGAACTGGGTGCCCATCGAGGTGTACCAGCAATTCATGGTGGAGCTGCTCACCCCCAATTACTATGTGCGGGATCGTATTAAAATCCTGCGCTCCGAAGCCACCGGCCAATGGAGCATCCGGGAGAAAAACGCCGACCGCAGCAATGTGAAAGCCATTACCACCTACGGCACCAAGCGGATGAGCGCCTACCACATCTTGGAGCAGACCCTAAATCAAAGGGATGTGCGGGTATTTGACTATATTGAGGACGAGAACGGCAAGAAAAAGCCTGTCCTCAACAAAAAAGAAACCGCGATTGCCCAGGACCGGCAGGAACTCATCAAGCAGAAGTTTGCCGAGTGGATCTGGAAAGACATCGACCGCCGGGAACTGCTGTGCCGTGTTTACAACGAAACCTTCAACGGCGTCCGCCCCCGTGAGTATGATGGGCGGCACATCCGGTTTGAGGGCATGAACCCGGAAATTTCCCTACGGCCTCATCAGATCAACGCGATTGCCCATATCCTTTACGGCGGGAATACCCTGCTGGCCCACGAGGTGGGGGCGGGCAAGACCTACGAGATGGTGGCCGCTGCCATGGAGATGAAGCGTTTGGGCCTTTGCACCAAGTCGCTGATCGTGGTGCCAAACCACATCACCGAGCAGTGGGCGGCGGAATGGCTCCAGCTCTATCCCAGCGCCAACATTTTAGTTGCCACGAAGAAAGATTTTGAAACCCAGAACCGCAAGAAGTTTTGCAGCCGCATTGCCACCGGGGACTACGACGCCATCATCATCGGCCACAGCCAGTTTGAAAAAATCCCCATGAGCCTGGAGCGCCAGCAGGCCATTTTGGAGCGCCAGATTGAAGAAATCCTGGAAGGAATCGAGCAGGCCAAGGCACAGAAGGCGGAACGCTACACGGTCAAGCAGATGGAGCGTACCCGGAAATCGCTGGAGACAAGGCTGGCCAAGCTCAACGACCAGAGCCGCAAGGATGACACCGTCACCTTTGAGCAGCTCGGCGTGGACAGGCTCTTTATTGATGAGAGCCATTATTTTAAGAACTTGTTTTTGGCGACAAAAATGCGAAACGTGGGCGGCATTGCCCAGACCGAAGCCCAGAAATCCAGCGACCTGTTCATGAAAACGCAGTATCTGGACGAGATGACCGGCGGGCGCGGCGTGATTTTTGCCACCGGCACCCCTATCTCCAACTCCATGGTAGAGCTTTACACCATCCAGAGGTATTTGCAGTACAGGCTCCTGCAGGAGATGGGCCTTGTCCATTTCGATGACTGGGCGGGGAGCTTCGGAGAAACGGTTACAGCCATCGAGTTATCGCCGGAAGGATATAATTTAGTAGGACGATAAATAATGCGTT
>ENA-ORTS01001418-ORTS01001418.1-human-gut-metagenome-genome-assembly--contig:-NODE-1418-length-16358-cov-2.297798_pt1 | contig 16358 bp, 21 predicted proteins | sample MGYA00241911_ERZ509186 | MGnify/ENA primary metagenome ERZ509186 (study PRJEB26280, sample SAMEA2338852) | human gut metagenome | biome: human gut; feature: human-associated habitat; material: faeces...
CCTTCAGATTGCCAATATTCCTTGGGTTTCAGAGAGTTGTAGACTTTTATAAACTTTACAACTTCTGAATAGGTGAGGAACGTCAAGAGTGATCAGATTGAACCTATGCATCAACTTGATACATTGGTTTCGTTTACTTCTTCCGTTTTTCTTATTTTTAATCTTTTACCTTGTATTTCTTTTATTTTAGAAAGAAATACCCCAGCTGGCTAATTGGAGACACGTAGTGTCGAAAACGTAAAAGCCAGCGTTTTAATGAATCTCCAAAACTATTAGCCAAAATTATTTTTCTATAATAAGAATCATATAGAAGATGATCACAACTTTGATTTATGAATACGATATTAGGTGTCCGCTAGGAATAGCTTCCATCTAATATCGATTTAAATTTTATAGGAAAGTCTTGCCACACTCACTACACTTCGTTTCGTTCGCTTAGGCGCGTGGGGGTACAGCACCCCACACCCCCAGACATGGTACTACCGATTTATGTACCTTGCACTGCGTTCCATGTACATAAATCGCCGCTCCGCTTCCGTCCATGTCTGACAAGTTTTCTAGACAACTCAATATTGCCTCCAGGTAGATTGGATATAGTGTATGAGTTTATGTGAGTCGTTTCGCTTCGCTTCACTTGTAATATATTTATCTAGGTAATACCATAAGAGAGACTTACAATTTTGGTCTTAGATCTTAGAGACTTGATAAAATAAAAATCTTGTATATGATTTAGGTAAAGAAGATAGGAGTATATTGAAGAAAGGAGATGATCTCAGGACACCTGGAGGTGATACCAAGTAGATCACCTATCTTCGGCGAAACGATCGGAGGGAAATAACACTTCTGTGAAAAGCGTTAAGATGTTTGGTGGGATCGACTACCCACTACCAGAATCATCGGAAGACATATCGGATATTGTCAGAATGCATGAACCTCATATCCGTAACTTGAGATTCTATCAGAAGGCTACTGGACCGATATCACATAAGAGATTCCACATTCTGATAGAGTTTGTCAAGAATGGGAATACTGGTGTGTATCAGGTATATTGGTTGAATGGTACCAAAGCAGAATTGATTCTATCGGTTCAATGGTCATTTGATCAAACGGTGGTCAATAAGGATCCTGAGACCTATGCTGATATAGAGTCGGTATTCAATCATGCTCTGATCGGGATCATCGACTATATGAATTCGGTGCTTCTGTTTGATCCGGTTGTCCAAGTGTCTGGATGGAATCTCAAGTATATTTTCTTAGTCGAACCAGATCTGTATCGGAAACTTAGTAACACCATAAAATTTCTCAGACAGCCAAAGAGATGTAAATGCGTAAGTCCACATCTCTTTGGCTCTCAAATCCTCTTATGGGATCAGAAACATGATACAAAATTCGAGATCGATCCATTGGATATCTATAATGAGAGGATCATCTGGAATAAAAAAGCTATCTATGCAGCTCGAGAGGATTGCTATGAGATGGCAATGGGTTATCGTCAAGCATTGTATACAGTAAAATCTTTGGATGCGATGCTGTGTACAAGAAATCTGAATGTCCTGAGATCTGATAAGAGAATTGATATTGAGAGATGTCGGTATGACTGGTTGAAGGATTACGATATCAAAAAATGCATGGACTTGACTGAGAAATACATGGACCTGTATAACAAGAAAGGAGTAAAATAAGAATGTCCTGCAAAACGTATCACTATTATTATGCTCCATATTTTGGGAAGTATAATGGGACCAACTTCTGTCATTTCTTTATGACCTATTGGGAGCAGGGAAGTCCTTCACTAACACCTTTAGGAACTTTCTGGAAACCTGTATTTCTCCCAAGACCAGGCTATGTGTGTGATCAGTATTATGATGAAAGCTTCCATGTAGATGATTACATCTTCTCGACCATGATGATGTATCGGTTCTTCCATAATACGACATGCTATCCATTGAAGACTGTCATAAAGGTGCATGATGCGAAATCTTTTAATGGAAGAACTCCAGAAACATTACGAGAGACGATGGATCTTCTGACTAGGATATTTGATTATGATGCTGGTCATGAGAAGGCATACTTCAAAGGATATTCCTTAAAATCCAGAGACCTTCCGATGATACCGAGTCTGAAAAAGACAGAAGGATATAAAGCGATCCGTCTCTTTACCAATGAGGAATTTCAGTTTCTTCTCAATGTTGTATACGATAGTCAGCTGCCTCAAAAGATCTTGGTTATGGATAATCCAGATAGTCAATCGAATATATGGGTGAAGTACGCAAACACAGTGACAAAAACCCATATCTATCGAGCAAACTATACCTGGCAAGCAGCAGAAAAGAAAGTTAAAGATTATTATTACAATAAGGAGAAGGCTCAGGTTCCATACGGTTTCACAAGCTTCATGAAGCATGATCTGTACTTCTAATTCGATTCCTTGTAAAGAGTAGAAAGGTGATCTATGTATATTCAATAACCTCATCGTATATCCAGTAAATTGAATATAGGAAAGAGATCCATGTCACTTCACTCTTCAAAAAAGAAGGTACCACAATCTCTCGACATTTATTGAGAATTATGGTACCTTCTTTTTTCTTCATTTTGGACAAGATTCTAAATGATCGTATAAGAAATCTCATATAGGAGGAAACTCCAAATGAAGAATTTTTGGAAATTGACAGAAGAATTCATTCCGGATTCTGCTGTTGCTGCCTTGGAGGGTGTGAAGAACCCTACTGCGGGATCTGATGATTCTCCTATGTACATTGATATCATCACCGATAAGTTTATCGAATTCAATGCCGAGAGAAATAAGATGATCCCGGTTACCAATGCAACTGCCAAAGAAAGAGGAGGAGTATTCACTTCTGATGGTGTATTCTCCCCCTATATTTTTGGTGTGACACCGGATGAGAGAAGGACGAAATTCTCTTATATCGATATCGGTACCAGAGTGTTTCATCCTTATATCTACCAGATTCTATCCAATGTCATTCCTAAGAATACCATGTCCAAGATTGTAGCTGGACAGGGATCTTGGAGTGTTGACAAGGATGGACAGATCAAAGAGATTCTGGAGACAGAACCCAATTATGATCCTGAGGCTACTGGTATTGACTGGTTGATTGATCATTGGGATGATTTTAAATGGAAGAGAAACTCTTCTCGTATCAGAGACCAGAGAGTGAAACTTCTTGCTTCCTATAAGAAGGAAGACATTGTCATCACAAAGTGGTTGGTCATTCCTGTATGCTATAGGGAGATTCAGACTGTATCTGGAATCGAAAAGACACCGGATATTGATAAATGGTATTGCGATTTGGTTCGCTATGCTCAATTCTATCAGAGAAGTCCGATTCCATCTATGGCACATAATACCAAATTCATGATTCAGCAGACATTACTCAATATCAGAAAGTATGGTCAGAGTCTTGTCCAATTGAAGCATGGATTCTTCAAAAAGAGTGTCTTAGGTAAATCCATTGACTATGGATATCGGAGTGTCATCTCCTGTGTCAACATGGATATGTATGATACACCTGATGATAATCCGATTGATATGTATTCCACTGGATTTCCTCTGGCTCAACTCTGTGTCATGGGATTCCCCTTCATGAAAGCGGAAGTCTTGGAATTCATGAGACAGTTGTTTGAAGCCATTGGTACCAGATATCCCATTCGGGGAAAAGATGGGAAAGTGAGATTGATCAATCTCGATGAACCGATGTCCATGTATACCGAAGACTATGTCCAGAAACAGATTGATCTCTGGATCAATACACCCGGTGTACGATTTAGACCGGTTATGATTCCTACAGAAAAAGGAGAATTTCCTTTTAGATTTCCTGGGGATACGAAATATAACCCGAAGAATCCAGATGCAGGGAAAGATATCTCAAATAGAGTCTTTACCTGGACTGATCTTCTCTATATCTGTGCTAATAACTGTCTTGCGGATAAGCATGTCTATATCACAAGATATCCTCTGACTGACTATTTTGGTATCTTCCCGTCTAGAGTATTTATTCTTTCTACTCTGAAGACTACCAAGATGACAGTCATGGGAAAAGAATACAAATACTATCCTGTGATTGATCCTAGTCTCCCTGAATCTAGAGTGTCTACTCTTTTTGTGGATACTGTCACAATGTCCGTTCCTTATCTGAAAGGTCTGGGAGGAGACTATGACGGTGACCAGATTACAGAGAAGATGGTCTTTACTCAGGAAGCCAATGAAGAAGCTGAGAAACTTCTGAAGTCTCCCAAGCATTATATCACAGAAGATCAGGAATTGATCCGAGTGGTACAGAATGAGGCTTATCTCACCTTCTATAACTTAACCAAAGAAGAATAAAAGGACACAAATACCCCGTTATCATCTACGAGAAATGGATGATAACGGGGTATTTTAAACAAACTGGGATTCTTTCAGGTAACCGTAGGCAGGGTAAATACAAGGAGTTCTGTAGGTATGAAAGAAGTGTGTGTACAAAAGAAAGGCGGTTGGATGTCATCCGATTGACTTCAGGTGCAAAACTGTTCGCAGATGTGTACGCAATGCTGTCTAAAGAATCCCAGTAAGAGAGAATAGCAATTTTATTTTTATGTCATATCTTCTCTTTTTAAAAGTGATATGACAAGCCTTTCCATTATTTTAATATCGTTTTGACCATATAGTAATTTTCTACGGACATGAAAGGAATGTATTATAGTTATGGAAACGGCTAGAAAGATCTTTGAATTATTCTGGTGGATTTCATTATCTAGAATTCTATCCAATCTACTTGACATGATTCTCTGTGTCATCTATGTACCAGTGACAGCTACCTTCAATGAAGAACCTGCTAAGTTATTGAGCATCATAGGAAAGAGAATGAGACCAGAGTTATTCTTCTTTGCAGTGTTATGTGCTATCCAATGTTTTATGGATGAAGATCCTCTATCAGCGATTGTCATGGTAGCTATTGCATTTGTCATTGGGGATATGCTTCCGTATATATTGACAGAGTTATTGGTGATCCTTCAATTTCGATTCTTACCAAATAGAGATCGAAATGATCGATATGTAATTCCTAGATGGATCAATGTCATGATAGAAGTTAAGAATCTTTTAATGAGCTTTGCAATTGTGGCACCCTTTATTGGTATGAGACTGGATGCGAATATGCTAGAAATCTTTGGTTTCTTGACATTACCTGCAATTATTTTATGGGTATATCTATCCTACATCATCTTTGTCAGAGGAAAATAAAAGAATGGATATGAGTCTTGTAATAGAGATCTCATATCCATTCTTTTTATCTCTTACTTAGAGACAAGAGAAGCATCGACCCATCCAGAAACGTTGGAGGCGACAAAGGTTCCTTTGTAAACTCTGGCGGTAGAGTTGGTGACTCTATACCGGTTATTCACAGGAGCATTGTCATAGATGTAATAGGTCTGATATTTGGTATAACCCGTGGTACCGGTAGAAGAAGTATAGAGCTTCTGACCACTCAGTTTCACAGGTTTTCCAACATAGGGAGCAGTGGAAGAAGTCGTGTTGGAGACACTATCCACTTCAGAGGGAATCACCCAACCAGATACATGAGAGGCATTCAGAGTCTTATCATTGCAATATCTGGGATTGTTGGTGACACGATAACGACCATTGGTGAGTTTTCCATCATAGATGTAGAAGACACCACTCTTGGTAACACCAGAAGTACCAGAGGAAGCATTATACAGCTTGTCATTGATAAGACGAACAGCAGCTCCTTTGGTATAGGTGGATTCCGAAGAACCAGTGGTCGGAGGAGTGACAGTAGAAGTAGAATCAGACAGCTTAACCCAGTTATATCCACCAGAGCGGATAATAACGGTATCAGCAGCCAGATAGCACTCCTGATTCAGATAAGCAGGATTGTAGCACTGCCAGTTACCAGAGGAAGTCTCATACCAACCAGTTCCCTGGAATTTACCAATTCCGAGACTGATATGGACATGGTTACCAGTGGCTTTACCAGCGGTACCCTCTCTTCCGCAGATCTCACCCTGCTTAAAGACTTTACCAACCCGGATACCCAATTTGGTAATATCCTCATTGTTGCAGTGAGCCTGGATCCAGTTCACATAAACCAGACCATGCTTACGAGTCTGCACAGGAGCAGTAGATTCATACCAAGTAAAGTTACACTTGGAAGAAGCAGTATTGCCATTGTAAATGCGTTTCACAACACAGTCACACATGGCATAGGTATACTGCTGACCAGTGTCTTTACCGCAAATATCGATACAATTGGTTCCCTTATGAGAGAAGGTATTTGCAGCAACACCCTCCACAGAGACACCATACCCCTGGGAGACATTCAGAGTCTTCATGGGGAACATGAGTTTCTGAGCCATAAGAAATCTCTCCTTTCTGCAAAAGATTTCGTTGAATCGGTTGACGTATATAGTTAATCGTAGCGGTATTATGAATAGGTTTCCAGATACCTTTTAATCAGTACAAGCCTGAATCCAGCCCAGATAGGCCAAAAACATGAAGATAACGGTGTTTGAGAGAAAGGAGGATCGAAGGTGCCCGAAGAGATAGTAGGATTGACCAAAGAGGATTTTCGATATCTTCATATCTACATCCATTTCATTCTCAACTATATTCCTATCTTTATACCATGCTTGCTGGGCTCTATTGCAATTGATAAGGTGAGTAAGCTTCGTGGCGAGAAGGTCATCAAAATGAGCAAAAGTTTGATTCTACTCTCGTCAATGATTGTCACCTTCATTGTTATGGCCATCGATCTCCTTGGAGTCTCTGATAACCTGAGGAATGAAGGTTTGTCTATCGTGATCGGATTCATTGGTGGAATCTTATCACGAAGCATTATTTCTGCCATTACGCACAGTACCTTTGTATCCACTATGTGCAAAGAGTTCATTGCGAAGAATAGCACTGGTCTTGGAAGCGCGTTTGTATCAGCTATTGGCAAAGAAGCCGAGAAGGATGATGAGAATGCAGAGTCAGACCAGGATGAGAAAGAATCTACTGATGATAAAGTAGAGGATAAAGAGAATACCAAAGAAAAGTAGTAATACTTCAAATACCGATAAAAGAGTTATACCATATAGGAAAATCATATGGTATAACTCTTTTTAGGTTTTAGTCTACATAGCCATACTCGAAATCAGAGTATTTCTTATTGGCATACTTGACTTCGAGTGTGCCTTGTCTCGTAAGAGTGACGATATCACCCTTGGAAGCCAATTGCTTTCTTTCATTTTCAATGAATAACCACTTTTGCTGAATCTTGCGGTTATTGGGACCAAAGATTTTAGCAGAGCAAGGAATCACATACTTGCTCCGAATAAAATCATTCATCCACCCAGGAGTCTGATCCACTCCAAAACGAAAGGAAACAGAGGTCTTCCTCTTTCTACGGGAACCACGATGTCTTCTCATAATAGAATGCTGTCACCACCCTTTACCGAGATTTCTAGAATGAGAAAAAGAAAATCCTACATGGGGATTCAAATAGTTATTCCCATGTAGGATTGAGTATTTGATTAGGTTGCAATCAGAGGTGCAATCGAATCGACATCCAGAAGTCCATTGTCATAGCTATCATTCTCTTTGCAGAGAAGAATATAACGAGCAATGCGATACTTCTGATCATCTGTAAGATAAGGAGCATATTCTTTGATGAAAGCTCCAATATCTCCAAGACCTTGTTTGAGATTCAGGAAGATATCTCTGTTATGGACACCTTCATGATTGGTCTTTGTGAGCATAACCACCTGCACATGCAGTTTGAAATGCTCCTCAATGACTTCATTGGTAATCACAAATGTGGAGATAGGAAGTCTATTGTCAATATACTTATTGAGGATGATGCTGACATAGTCATACAGAGTAAAGAGAGGACCATGATGCATCTCAATCAGAGTATCCTTTCCACCAGTGGTGTCAAACTCCACAATGTTAGAAGATACCTGACAGAAGTTGATGCCTACGGTATTCTTTACCCAACGAATGAATGCCTTGTAATCATCCGAAGTCCGAACCATAGTTTCTACTGATTTGACGAATCGATTGTAGGTCGTCTGATCTTCGAAATACTCTGAATCCTTATAAAAAGAGATGCACTCATTCGGGTCTTCTGCATTCTCAATAAACTTCGCATAATCTCCCGTAAATTCAATATTAGGAAGATTCATACGTCTAAACCCCTCGATTCATGTGTATTTTACAGACTTGTTAATTTCGCCCGCAATATGAAGCTTATATTATATTCTATATCAAAAAACTTCCGTTTAATTTGAAAGGAGGATTCAGTCAAGATGAATCTGCTTCTTATTTTTCTTGGGATCATTCTCTGTATACTGCTGACAGTGGGTCTCATCTTTATGATGCTAACCTACTTTATTGGAGGTCCTTATGCTCGGTATAAGCGTAAGACCAAATTCTTTACTATGGAGGAGATTGCATCCATCATCACAAGTGTATGCAATCTCCAATTTTACATTTATGACAATAATCGTTTCAGAGAGGCTGGACCTAAGCTGAATAATACCTCCTTTGACAATTACTATGAAGAATTGTCTGGGAAGTGTATCAGGTGTCTGTCGGATGAATTCTATGAGAAGGCATCTATGTATATGACAGAGGAGGCCATCGCTCTGATGATCTCTGAGATGGTACGAAACTATCTCACGTCTAAGATTGGCATTGATGAGAGTGCCAATAGTCTCGAGGAGGAAATCTAAGAAATGGCCAAGAGATTCATGTTATATCTTCGGGCTCAAGAGAAGCCCGAAGATGGATATCGTGTCTATACGATCGACGATGATGTAAGTAAATCTATGTGGCCGGATGGATGCATCTACTTCAGTGTCCATAAGGTGAAGATCTCTTGGCATGTCGAGATCTATGGATTGGTCAAAGAGGAAATCAGACTGGATAAGTTTGTCACTATCGATCTCGAATTTATAAAGCAACTTATCAATGATGCTCTGAAGAGAATCAAAATGAAGGGATGCTATATCTCCATGACCAGTGCAATGCTTCGATCTATCTGTAAGGAAGCTCTTGATATCTTAGAAGAAAGGAATGCTCAAGGATAAAAAGAATGGCATAGTGTATATGTATGATGATATTACGTATACACTATGCCAGTTTTATTTGCCGTAATGGATCAGACGATCATCAATCTTAGAGAGAAGACCAGTCACTTCTCGATCTACCAGAGTGACAGTCTTTTTCTTGTTATAGGTATCATAGTGAGTGACTTCTTCTTTTGTCATTCCACCAATGAGCTTGATGTCAGTGATCTCTTTGTCAATCTTCGGAGTTGTCATGTTCATATTGAGCATGGTATCATAGGAGAGGAATGTCATGGTGGTAACGGCATTGCCATATTCTCTTCCAGTGAGAAACTCCGTATTGACAGTATAGGGTTGAATGGGACGAATGAGATCCAGATAGAATTCCACCGTTGCATCCATATGGTAATTCTCATCCATTCCAACCACGACAAGAGTATCATACTTATGGATCTTGCATCTTCCTTTGGTGATGCAATCCTGTACCAGCTGGTTGTTGATATCAAAGATGAGGAAGATACGAAGCTTTGCAGCAGAGTCTTCAACGGTTACCTTTTTCCGATCAATAATCTCGGTATGAGACCTCGGAGGAATTCTCTGAATGGTATAGATGACATCCTGCTCACCATCTACCAGTCTAGGAAGGCAATCATAGAGAGGATCTTCCATGGTAGCGGTGTGAATGGCATCATAGACAGATTTTCTCATGTCGATCATAGGATCACCTCTTTTTATCCAATAAAATGAATAATTATTCTTGGAATAATTATTCTTGCAAAGAATGAAGCGGAGTTGGTAATACAGATGAGCTCCATCATGATATGAATGGTATTAAATCCCTTGATATAGGATTGCATGACCCCTGTATTGAGAGTGAGTTTGTTGGTGATATTGTGGAGCTCCTCAGGATTGACTTCGGAGATTGCATACTTATCCCCATAGAGAATATTTTGGACATTCTCATTCATATCAGGATTGATTGCAATATTCTTAGAGTCTCTCCCATAGAGAATCATGATTCCTACTTCTAGAAGGAATGTAATGAGAAAGACTGCATGATTGAAAGAGAATCCACAAATGATGATCGAAGCAATCCAGATGATCATCGTCAATACACCTGTGATGATTGATGAGATGAGAATTCTCTTCATGGAAGAGACACACTTCTGCATCATATCGGTGCATTTGTTATAAGCGATCTGTAAGGTTTGTGCTTCGACATAATAGCGGGTATTCGGATTAATCGGCATTGTCTTTGTCTCCTCTCTTATATTGAGTCATAGACTCAGGTTCTTCATTCTTTTTTCTGAGAGAAGGATCCAGCCTACCAGAGTTTACTCTTTCCAGAGTATTCTCCAAAGCTTTTTCTCCAATGTCGTCTAGTTTGATCTTCATAGTGAATACAGATCCCTCCTTTTATTTAATTCGTCCAGCCATCCGTAATGTTACAAACGAATCAAAGCAGACATCTGTATTTCCATTCTGATCAAAGTTACCACTGGTACTAAACCATCTGGTGTATCTGGCATAACTCGTACCAGGAATCTTATCCCCAAAAGAAGCAGTGGCTCGATACTCTCTTGCAGGAGTAAGACGATTGAGAAGATTACAAGAGATAGAAGTGTAATATGCAATATCAAAGAAACTTCTGGGATCTTGCCATCCGCAGATTTCTACCTCCTGATAGTTATCATTCTCATCAAGAATCTCAGGAGGATTCTCCTTGCTATAGGAGTAGATAATAATCTTCCAATTCCCTTCCAGATCTTCGATATACTTATACATGTCATCCTGGATGATATACCCAAACCCTTTGGTGCAGGTAATATCATAGGAGACAGGTACAAATCGATAGAATACTCCGAGTCTTTCTGTAGATGATTTGGAATGACCAGGAGACTGATAGGGATCGATGAGAGTACATCCAGAGGGATGGTCATACTCTGCATTAATGAGATCAATCGTATCCTCTCCCAAGACATCAAACATGAAACGCTGAATATCCTTAATGAAGGAAGGAAGATTTTCTACATAGAGAAGATCGCTGATGGTATTAGGAAGATTCTTAGGAAGATTGGAATCCTCATAAGACATCACCTGGAATACCCTTCTGAGTTGAAGAGGAATGTCCTTATCCGAGGTGAGACTCAAGGTATACTTGGAAGAAGGTACCTTGACATTGGGCACATAATCGAGAAGATAATCCTTTGATTTAGGATCTACTTCTCGGATGGAATTTGGATAGAATCTCATATACATATTCCGGATACCAGGAACCGGAGCTTGGGCATAGAGAGCAATCGCAGAAGATGCTTCTGGATTAGAAAAGGCTTTGAAGGAATCACAGCTATAGACTTCTCCATCTCTTCCAATACAAAACATATTCGATTTCTCCTTTCTTATTAGAATGGGGCCGTGTCATCGATTCGGAATCCAGCTCGCAATGTCTTTTCATATTCATCCAGATAGGATCCCAAGATAGATCTATCTTTGTCATCATCGAAGTCATAAACCCATTTGGTTTTGGCCTTTGATTTTAAGAGCCCTCTTGGATTTCCTATAGGATCTGGAATCTTCTTCTGAATCTGATTGGTTAATTCATAATAGACTCCAGCACAATTGGTAAAGTCATTCAATGCCATTGTGAGTTTAAAACATTCATCCAGCATAGGTAACTCAATCAAAAAGGATAAGACTCCAGATCTTGATAATAGAGATCCTGATACGACATCACAGATGATATCATCCACATAATGATCGGCATTCATATCATCGATCAATTTAGAAATCCGAGGTCCTTCTCCAAGTAACATGGATCTATCATAGAGATAGGCTGTATACATAGGGATATCTACATCTTCCAATTGTCTAAGCATATTGACATTGGCGAAGACAAGAGACCCAGTATCGATAGGAAAAGAAGATACTCCTGTATCCTTCTTTACCCTCTCATTCAGAGTCTCAGTAGATTCCCATTTGTGATCCTCTTGGATTCTGATCCAGGTATGAGATACCTTGTTGAATTCTTTCATGATACCAAATCTCTTACAGAGATGAATACAGATCTCTCCGCATACGAGATTATTCGGATTCGTCACCTTGGTCTTTTTGATCTTACTATGGAAGGTAATTGGACCTTGATTCGAATCTGGTATTTCGATATGTGCTTCCATTACATCCAAGACTCTAAAGTCATCGAATCGATCTGGATTCATCATCTCGAAGATAAATCCCATCTCCATAATGAAATAGATTGCATCATAGAAGTCAAAGACATTCATCAAATCCACTTTATGAATAGGAAGTGGGAAGATTCCATTATAGGATGGATCTAAGTCGTAGGACATGGAATCGTATTCTAGTGAATATTGAAATTCTCCTGGTTCCATACGAGTGATAAGATAGTCTGGATCCACAGGAAGATATTGCTGTGCTTCATAACTCTTGACAGCTACCAGAGCCATCATAGAGTTACCGAGGTCTTCTTCGGCTATTTGAGAGATATGATTTTCGCCATATACCTTATAGGTACCATCCCTAAAGAAGAGCATGATTTCTTTTGCCATGGTTCTGCTTATCCCCTTTCTTTAACCTATAATATATGGGTTTAAATGATTTTTAAAGCTAGATAACGCATTCTTAAATTCCATAAAACTCTGAAGAAGAGATAGGAGATGTAAATTCATGTCACAAGTCCCTCAGTCAATCGTACCGCTCAATCGTAGGACAAAACTTGTATTCTCTCCTGTCGATTCGGCCAATATGGTTTTTGACAGGAATGCGATATTCAAGGAATTGCGAGCTTTCATCAAGGCGAAATATCCTACTTATTCCCTGGAGTATGGATATCTTGGAGAAGAGCTTACCAAACAGCAGTTTCTTGAATCCATGATGGGAACTGAAGTCGCATTGAAATATGATCAGAGATTGATGCAGATCGACTATTGCCTTCTCTATAAAATACCGGCGATGAATCCAAATGTAGGAGATCTCTGTATGATCATGTGTCCTTCTAGATTCTCATCGAAATCTCTTAACACAATGGCTTTATACAAATACCAAAGTAAACTCAATGAATACCTGAATGATTATTTCTTAAATAATCCAGTCATTCCTATGAATGTCGTCATGGGATTCTTAGAGCAAAAAGAATATGGCTTGACTCGAAAGAAATTTTCATTCTCCAGAGATCCCAGAACTCTTGAGAGAATCTCCACTGAAAATCCGAATTATTGGAAATTGCCCAAGAATTCAAATATCACAGTCAAAGCCATTCAGAGTGTATGTACTCAGTATAATCCTGATACAAAACACTGACCAACCCAATTTTTAATACTTCTACCTTTGATTTTCACTCTATGGTTTTATATAGAGAAAAGATTCCCACTATACTTGGTTTCTATCCTCCAAGTATAGTGGGCATTGATTTATTTTGTAGAGCCATGTTGCATCCCTCCTATAAGATGATTAACTCGGTTCAATTTGGGACGTAATTAGACCCTACCTTCTTCTCATTTGTGTGTCGGTCAAGAGATAGCACTGGAAATGAGAACGCTAAGGGTGAAAAGATTGACGATAGAGAATATGTAAGCGACAATGCAAATGCGAAGATATTGCTGAGAGTCTTTCACATATTCAATAGCAGAAGATCGCTCTTCCTCATTCCATTCTTTCTTTTCATAAATGTCTGCATCGAAAACGAGATACCGGATCTGTGTCAGCTTGACATTCAGTTTCTTCATCTGAATGTATGCGATGGTGACGATGATCGCCAAAGCAACTACAAACGAAGCACTTGTGAATCCGAGTCCCGCATTTTTAAAGTAACCTGATACCATCATATAGACGATGAAGATCAGCATTTCGGCATATAAAGCTGGGAATGCAAACTTTACATACCAGTTACTCTGAAATTTGAGGACCTGTGTTCTGATACACTTTAGCGTTGCTGCATTTTCAGCCATATGTATCTCCCCTTTCTTTCCGAGTCCCATGCGGATCGGAAACGATATAAAGATCACGATAAGATGCTTCTGAATTTCGAAGACCCTATCATTTACCTTTCTGTTTGAAGATCAGGTGTAGTCGAGATCCAACCTCATTCTACTGAAAATATCCGTTTCGTGCATATATTCCATAGAGGTCAAGATATTCTCCAATACTTCAAACTTTCTCTTATCATAGGGGACTATGGTGATCCAATGCATTCTCAGATAGGCATTGAAGTATTTCTCTTTGAGAGATTCCTCATCATCACTTGGATTCTTAGAGAAGAAGTAATCTCTCATAGAGGTGAGATGAGACATACCCACGGTATCTCCATTATTCTTACACAGAGTATACATCGTAGACATCGATGTGACAAGACCTCTTGTCATTCTGTCATATTCGTCTTCCATATATTTGATCATCCACATTGGAAGATAGAATCCTTCCTTCTTATCAATACGGATGATGGAATAGAGATCCGGATCTTTCTCTGTATTGGTTACACAGGAGATCTCATAACACTTGGATCCTCGAAAGAAGGTATTGACAAATCCTTCAATGTATTTCTCTTTTTCATGCATAGCAATAATTCTCGAAGAAGGACCTCCGATAGACTCCTTCATAGAGACATAGTACATCATTTTGATTCTCTCCTTAGATTGATTCCGATTCAAGAAAAGCACTCTTGGATGCTCCTTTCTCTTAAAAATAATATATAGACTAACATGACGATTAAAGATTCTGACTATACTTCCTATAGAAAGAAGGAGAATATTAACTATGAAAAAGTATATTGTCTGTGAATTGGTAGAAGCTGAAGAATCTGGTGACGGATACCGCGTCTATCATAAAGATGATATGGAAGCTTATTGTCCGAAAGATCTCTTTAATAAGGTTTATATTGAGGTCAATGACAATAAGGATCTTCCGAGTGGTGTATCCATTGGTCAGCAGATGGTTGATGACTTCATTGATAAGGTGGAGTCTATGACCATGGGAGAAAAGACTACAGTTACACAGATTACTCTGAAGAATGGCTTCATCATCACTGAATCTTCTTCCTGCGTTGATCCCAAGAATTATAGCATGGAGATTGGTGAAGAGATCAATCTCGAACATGCTAAGAATAAGATTTGGGAGCTTCTCGGATTCCTTCTCCAAACAGCCTATCATGGCTTTAAGAAATCCGAGTAACATAATAGATAAGAATATCATACGATCCTTAGACACTAAGGTTAAACGATCCTATAGCCCTCTGGAATCAACTCATACAAATAGGAGAGCAAAATTGTATCGGGATGAAAATCTACGGATCTCTCAGAGGCCTGTGCCTCATACTTTTCGGAATAACATCCAGTATATGTACCTCCTGTGATTGACCGATTTCCCATAACAATTGGAACGAAGATGAATCTAGATTTTTCATCCTCAGATCACTCTCACGAGGTTGAGACAACCTTATCTTGTAGACATGAGTCCTTCAGTGTGTGCTTTGGGCGTTTATTTGAATAGAACCTTTAAATGGGTGTGACACCGGTATATAACCGACATATGTCACACCCATTTAAAGGTTTTTTATTTTAAAGACTACACGTTGTTTCAGGGTTAGACCCAGGACCATTCATAAATGAATATATTGGATTTGTTTATAAAAAGAAAGGGAATGATTTATACGGATCATTCCCTTTCTTAGGTATTACAGAAGAACTCTGAGACCAGAATCTGCTGTTTTGATGTTTACAAACGGATGCATAACCGGCCCTTCTCCCATCTCCGGATCGGACTCAATAGACCATCCGAATTCCTGCATGGGAAGATATTCGTATCCTCCATCTTCGAGGTCCACCTTCATAATCAGATATTCTTCTTTCGAATCTTCTTTGAAGACCTCGAAGGATTCAGAATCCGGGATTATGGGGTTTTCGATATTGGCGGCGCCCGCCATGGAAGATTGAATCAGAGAATCACCCCACAATTCGAGTCGAACGAGTATTGGAATGAAGATGTTTTTCTTTCCATCAATTTGGAATTCGTAGAAGGCGATAGCTTTATTTTCAGTTCTAGCGCCTTCTACGGTGACATCTTTCATGGATTCTCTAAGGTCGTGGAGAACCTTATTGAATATTCCATCTTTTAAGGCATACGAAGCGACACATTTAGCCTTAACGATTTTGCTCATTTGATTTTTCCTCCTAATGATTCATAGTCCTGCCAAAATTGAGGATACGATTTCTGTACACTTTCACTGCCTGTTAGGATAACAGGACCGTCCGAACGTGTTGCAGCAATGGCGAGACTCA
>ENA-ORTS01001442-ORTS01001442.1-human-gut-metagenome-genome-assembly--contig:-NODE-1442-length-16125-cov-5.448538_pt1 | contig 16125 bp, 16 predicted proteins | sample MGYA00241911_ERZ509186 | MGnify/ENA primary metagenome ERZ509186 (study PRJEB26280, sample SAMEA2338852) | human gut metagenome | biome: human gut; feature: human-associated habitat; material: faeces...
TTTGTCCGGTAAAGATTATTAATACTTCAAACATATTCTACATGGTTCTGAATTATATTTGGATTGCTTTTTTCCTGACCGCATTTATTGTAGCTGTAGTACGTCTTATATTTTTAGGAGATACGGAAGTCTTTCCTGCTATCATTAATTCAACATTCGATTCTTCCAAAACAGCATTCGAGATTTCACTGGGACTAACCGGAGTACTATCCCTCTGGATGGGCATCATGCGTATCGGAGAACAAGGTGGTGTTATCGGAATTTTCTCTCGTTTACTGAGCCCACTCTTTACTAAATTATTCCCGGAAATACCCAAAGGGCATCCTGTTACAGGAAGTATTTTTATGAATCTTGCCGCCAATATGCTAGGTTTGGACAATGCAGCAACCCCTTTAGGCCTGAAAGCAATGGAGGGATTACAAGAACTGAATCCGAAAAAAGATACGGCAAGTAATCCGATGATCATGTTTCTGGTACTGAATACCTCAGGATTGACCTTGATTCCTATCAGCATTATGGTCTATCGTGCCCAACTGGGAGCTGCTCAGCCTACAGACGTTTTTGTCCCTATTCTGCTGGCGACCTTTTTTTCTACACTTGCCGGTATTATTGCAGTAAGCTTATACCAGCGCATCAACTTGCTGAACCGGACTATTCTGTTATTCCTAGGTGGTACAAGCCTAGTTATTGCAGGTATTATTTATTCCTTCAGCATGCTGTCACGTCAGCAAATCGATATCTATTCTACAACTACAGCCAATGTATTCTTGTTTGTCATTATCATCGGTTTCATAGTTGCCGGCATGAGAAAGAAAATTAATGTATACGACGCTTTTGTAGAAGGAGCCAAAGAAGGGTTTACTACTGCCGTACGCATCATCCCTTATCTGGTAGCCATTTTAGTAGCCATCGGAGTCTTCCGTGCTTCCGGATGCATGGACTATTTGATAGAAGGTATAGCCAATTTGGTGAACTTATGTGGTATCAATAGTGATTTTGTAGGGGCACTGCCTACAGCACTGATGAAACCATTAAGTGGTAGTGGAGCTCGCGGGCTAATGGTAGATGCCATGAACACATACGGAGCCGACTCTTTTGTAGGACGGTTATCTTGCATCTTTCAGGGATCTACCGATACTACGTTCTATATTCTCGCCGTTTATTTCGGAAGTGTGGGAGTTGTCCGTACACGCCATGCCGTACCATGCGGATTACTCGCCGATCTGGCTGGTATCATAGCCGCAATTCTTATTTGCTATTTATTCTTTAACTGATATACGATATGATTACTTATCAAACTGAAGGGGTAGAAATGCCCGCTATCAAAAAGCGCGAAACCACAGCGTGGATAAAAGCTGTTGCAGAAACTTACGGGAAAAAAGTAGGTGAAATAGCTTACATTTTCTGTTCTGATGAAAAGATTCTGGAAGTAAACCGTCAGTATCTTCAGCACGATTACTACACTGACATCATTACGTTCGACTATTGTGAAGGGAACCGGATTGCAGGCGATTTATTTATTAGCCTTGATACAGTCCGTACCAACGCAGAGCAATTTGGAGCAACTTACGAAACAGAGTTGCACCGCGTCATTATTCACGGTATTCTGCATCTGTGTGGAATAAACGATAAAGGTCCGGGAGAACGTGAAATCATGGAAGCTGCCGAAAATAAGGCACTCGATTTGCTGAAAGATTTTCAATAATTCCATTCGGAATCTATTCAAGACCTATTACCTGAGCACATTCCCAGTTCGGGTAGGACTGCTGAAAATTTCCGCTGTTGTTTTCCCTGATTCATGCCGATGTTTTTTTAAAATGTCAGCATGAATCAGGGGAAACAACAGCGGATTTTATTTCATACTTTTCAGTTCTTTACTCCCTCCTCTCCTTTCCTCTTTACTATAACTCTTTTTACGAACCTGAATCAAAGCTAAGCCACTAATTTTTCGTATTTTTGCACGCTAAATGTAATATATGTCATAATGAATGCAATAAGCTACAAGCAACTCCGTGCTTTTGCCGCCCAATACGGTGCCGTAGTGGGCCTGATGTGGATTGTCAGTTTTGCTTTTTATATTATCGGGCTGACTCGTCCGCTCGTAGGCAACGTAGGTCTCATCATCGGAGTGTTGTCCGTGGTGACAGCCGGTTTCCTGATACGGAAATTCAGAGGTGAAGTGTTTCCCCTTCGTTTCGGCCAGTCGTGGTGGATGGCGACGCTGATTTTCATGTATGCCTCCTTGCTCATGGCAGTTGCCCAGTTTGTTTATTTCCGCTACATAGACAACGGATTGCTCGTCCAAACTTATTCCACCATCATGCAACAGCCCGAGGCTGTAGCCATGATGCAAAGCATGATGCCGGGAGAGGACGCGACCGAAATCAGCCGCCAAGTCATAGACCTGCTTAAAAGTATCTCTCCCATACAACTGACTTTCGAATTCTTAGTATATAATCTCATGTTCGGCTTCCTGCTAGCCATCCCCACCGCGTGGATCGGATTGAGCGGAAAGAGCCGTACGACTCACAGTCAAAACCGATAAATATGGATATTTCAGTCGTAATACCCCTCTTCAATGAAGAAGAATCCATCCCGGAATTATATTCATGGATTGAACGCGTAATGAACGCACACGGCTTCACATACGAAGTCATTTTCGTCAATGACGGCAGCACCGACCGTTCTTGGCAACTGATTGAAGATTTGCAGGAAAAGCACAGTTGCGTGAAAGGCATCAAATTCCGCCGCAACTACGGAAAAAGCCCGGCCTTGTATTGCGGCTTCAAGAAAGCGGAGGGTGACGTGGTCATCACCATGGATGCCGACCTTCAGGACTCCCCCGACGAGATTCCGGAGCTTTACCGTATGATTGTGACAGACGGATTCGATTTGGTGTCGGGATACAAACAAAAACGATACGACCCGTTGTCCAAAACCATCCCTACCAAACTGTTCAACGCCACCGCCCGCAAGGTCAGCGGTATCAAAAACCTGCACGATTTCAACTGCGGATTGAAAGCTTACCGCAAGGAAGTCGTGAAAAGCATTGAAGTCTATGGGGAAATGCACCGTTATATCCCTTATCTGGCCAAGAACGCCGGTTTCGACAAAATCGGGGAAAAGGTGGTGCACCATCAGGCACGCAAGTACGGCAAGACCAAATTCGGCGGCCTGAACCGCTTCTTCAACGGTTATCTGGATCTGATTTCCCTTTGGTTCCTATCCAAATTCGGGGTCAAACCGATGCACATCTTCGGCTTTTTAGGTTCTATCATGTTCATTTTGGGTTTCATTGCCACAGGGGTTATCGGCGTGAACAAGCTGTATGACATGTATTGCGGCAACGACTACCGTTTGATTACCGACTCACCCTACTTCTACATCGCGCTCACTACGATGATACTGGGTACGCAACTTTTCCTGACCGGCTTCTTGGGAGAACTCATCAGCCGCAATTCGCCGGAGCGCAACAATTACTTGATTGAAAAAGAAATATAAAGATTACATCTTTTGAAGATGAAGAAACTAAAAGGTATAACCCTCACGTTGGTTTGCATCAGCATTTTCATTGCTGCCGTTTCCTGCGAATCTACCGACTGCCCGATAAACAATGTCGTTTACAGTACGTATGGATTCTATGCCGCCACGGATGAAGGGGAAAGCAAAATCCAAGTGTTGGACACACTGACGGTCACGGCTGCCGGAACGGATTCCATTTTGATTAACCGCCTGGTACGAGGAAGCGAAGTGGAACTTCCGGTAAGTTACAGTGCCGCAACCGACACGCTTATCTTCCACTTCACCGATACGGTGGGCCGTACGCGGAGGGACACCATTTGGATTGACAAAGAAAACATTCCGCATTACGAATCCCCTACTTGTCCGGCTTCGATGTTCCACCATGTGACCGCCGTCCGTTGGACCCGACTGCTTGTAGACTCCGTTTCAATTGTAAATCCGAATATCAATTATAATGTATCCGAGAATTTTAAAATATATTTCCGTAACGGTAATTAGCCTACCTCTCCCTTTCGCTTCCTACGCTCAACAAACCGACAACAAGGAGCCTCAGGAAACCGTAGAAGACCTGACGAAAAAGGAAGCACCCATATTCGGAGGAGTGGCCCTGTCAGGCGACCTTGTAGGTGTCATTATGAAATCCCTCAATTCGGATTATTCGCAAATGGAAGTGGCCGCACATTTGAATTTCAAGGAGAAATATTTTCCGGTTTTTGAATTGGGATATGGGGAAAGTAACTGCGAGGGTGAGGAAACAGGCAATACTTACAAAACCAAGGCACCTTATTTCCGCATCGGTATGGACTACAACTTTACTAAAAAGTGGTACACTGGCAACCGGTTGTATTTAGGCTTACGTTATGCTTTCACGTCTTTCAAATACGATATAAGCTCCCCGGGATTCGCCGATCCGGTGTGGGGAAACGAAGTCCCGTTCGTGTTCAACGGGCTTTCGGCCAATTCCCATTGGGGAGAAATCGTGTTCGGCATAGAAACACGGATATGGAAAATTTTCCACTTAGGATGGAACGTACGCTATAAAATCCGCATGAGCCACAGCGAAGCCCCGCAAGGTTCTCCGTGGTATGTGCCTGGTTTCGGCAAATACGGCAATTCATGTATCGGTGGAACATTCAATATCATATTCGACATTTAAACCCTGGCAAAAACATGCAAACATGTACATCACAGAAGCTATACTAATAGGATTGGCACTCGCCATGGATTGCTTTGCCGTAAGCATCACTTCAGGTGCTATTGTCAAGCACATCGTCTTGCGCCCAATGTTGGCCATGATCCTTTCGTTCGGCCTCTTTCAGGGAGCAATGGTATTGGCCGGTTGGTATGTCAGCACACTCTTCAGCCGTTTTCTGGCCCCCATAGACCATTGGATTGCTTTCGGATTGCTCTCTGCCGTCGGTATCCAGATGGTTCGGGAAGGCTTCGGGAAAAAAGAGGAAACCAAGTTCGACCCGCTAAGCTATAAAGTCATCCTTACACTGGCCGTAGCCACAAGCATAGATGCCATGGCCGTAGGAGTTTCCATGGCTTTTATGCCAATAGGTAGCAGTTGGGACACCATCGCAATGCCAACCGTCCTCATTGCCGCCATTTCGTCTGCCCTTACCATAGCCGGATTGGGAACAGGCATATTCATCGGACGCAAGATACCATGCTCCATGGCACCCGCCGGAGGTCTTATCCTGATAGGTATCGGTATTAAAATCATTGTAGAACATTTAGGTTTATGCTCATGAACGATAAAAGAAAAAAACTACGTTGGCAACTGCCATTTCTCATCCTGTTGGTTATCGGCACGATATATGCCATACGCAGCCCACACTCCAATATTCCTTTCCAACGGGAAGAAGGAGCAGTTTTCGGCACGTTTTACCACGTAATCTACCAATGCGATTCCAGTCTGCAAAAGGAAATTGAAGCCGAATTACGAAAAGTGGATGTTTCCCTCTCTCCTTTTAATAAAGAATCGGTCATCAGCCGAATCAACCGGAATGAGGAGGTTACCCCGGACAGCATGTTCGTCCACGTATTCCAACTGGCCAAAACCATCAGCAAACATACCGACGGTGCATTCGACATCACCGTCGCCCCGCTAGTCAATGCCTGGGGATTCGGCTTCAAAAACGGGCAGAATCTCACTCCGTCACAAATCGACAGTATCCTTTCGTTCGTCGGATTTGAAAAAGTGGCTTTGGAAAACGGGAAGGTCGTGAAACAGGATTCTCGGGTAATACTGGATTGCAGTGCCATTGCCAAAGGATACGGCAGTGATGCGGTAGCCCGCCTGTTCGACCGTAAAGGCATCCGGAACTACATGATTGAAATCGGAGGGGAAATCGTGGTGAAAGGACTCAGTCCCAAAGAGCAAAAATGGAAAGTGGGCATCAATAAGCCCATAGACGATTCATTGAATGTCAACAATGAAATCCAAACCATACTGAACGTCACGGACCTCGGTATCGCGACTTCGGGAAATTACCGTAACTTCTACTACAAAAATGGAAAAAAGTATGCACATACCATAGACCCGCACACAGGTTATCCTGTGCAGCACTCCATCCTGTCGTCCACCGTAGTGGCCAAAGACTGCGCCACCGCCGACGCATACGCTACGGCATTTATGGTCATGGGATTGGAACAGGCTAAAAAGATATTGCAGTCCACTCCCGACATACAAGCTTACCTTATCTATGCGGACGAGAAAGGGAAGAACCAAGTGTACACAACTCCGGCCCTCCAAACGATGATGGACCGATAAAACAGACATATATGGAAAACTTTACATTGGACACTTTGACCGCCCTGCCATTGTTTCAAGGCATCGGAAAAAGTGAATTGGCACAATTTTCCACGTCTGTCCCTCACCGGATCGTCCAATATGCCGAAGGAGAGAACCTGGCTGAACAAGACCACCCTTGCCGACAGTTGATACTGGCATTCCGGGGCACCATCGAAATGCGTACCCGGTCGGACAACAACCGCTTCGCATTCTACGAACGGCTACAATCGCCAGTAGCCCTACAACCGGAAGCCCTGTACGGCATTACTCCACACTACACGCATACTTATACAGCACAGACAGACATACGCGCCCTAATCATTCCCAAAGACGGAGTGACCTTGTTATTCAGTCGTTTCGAGGTATTCCGGCTTAACATGATCAACCTCTTGTCCTCCTATATTTACCGTCAGGGAAGATGGCTGTGGCATAACCTTTCAGGGAATACTGAGAAACGTATCGTCAATTTCATTCACTCCCGCAGCGTATACCCTGCCGGGGAGAAAATTTTGGAAATCAGCATGGAAGACCTCGGATTACAAATCAATGAGCCACGCATGAATGTGTCACGTGCCCTGAACCGTTTACAGAAAGAAAACTTAGTCTTATTAAAAAGAAGGAAAATTATCATACCAGCCTTGGAGAAATTGATCCAGGCCTTCTAAAAATACAAGTATCGACATGGACACCATACAAGAAAACAAAACCGAAGAAAGAAAAAATCCATTCTTCTGTTCTTCCTACGGAACGCCTCACAACACGGCACCTTTCGACCGGATACACCTCGAAGATTACGAACCGGCTTTCATGGAAGGCATACGGCAAGATGACGAACTGACGGACACCATCATCCAAAATCCGGAACCTCCCACGTTCGACAATACCATATCATTCAGCGTCCCCGATAACCTGCTGAGCCGGGTGAGCAATGTGTTCTTCAACCTGTTGAGTGCGGAGACCAACGACGAGATGGACGAGTTGGCACAAAAAATGTCACCGATATTGACGGAACATGCCAACAACATCCTGCTGAACGAGAAACTGTTCGCCCGGATAAAGGCCGTGCATGAAAGCCACCGTGAATTGACGCCTGAAGAACAAATGCTTCTAGACAAGAGCTACGACGGCTTCATACGCAACGGGGCTAACCTTACGGCCGAGGATAAAGAAAAGTTCCGCACGCTCAGCAAGGAACTGAGCCAGTTGACTTTGCAATTCTCACAGAACAACCTGAAAGAGACCAATAAATTCCAACTCCACCTGACTGACGAAAAGGATTTGGCCGGCCTTCCGGAATCTGCTGTCGAAGCTGCCGCATTGGCAGCCAAGGAAAAGGATTTGGAGGGATGGGTCTTCACCCTGCACGCCCCGAGCTATAACCCATTCATGACCTATGCTGACAACCGGGAACTCCGCCGGAAAATGTATATGGCACGGAATACCCTCTGCACGCACGACAATGAATATAACAACCTTGAAATCGTCAAGCGTATTGTCAACCTGCGACGCGAACGGGCGCAACTGTTGGGCTACCCCACATACGCGGACTTCATATTAAAGAAACGCATGGCGGAAAACAGCCAGAATGTCTACCAACTGTTAAACGACTTGTTGGAAGCTTACCTGCCTACGGCACGGGAAGAAGTGAAAGAGGTGGAGAGAAAGGGCCGCGAAAAAGAAGGAGAAGACTTCGTGCTGCAACCTTGGGATTTCGGTTATTATGCCCATAAACTGCAATTAGAGAAGTACAATCTGGATGCGGAAATGCTACGCCCGTACTTCGAACTGTCACGCGTCAAACAAGGTATCTTCGGACTGGCTTCCCGCCTGTACGGCATCACATTCAAGGAAAATGCCGACATTCCGGTATACCATCCGGACGTGACGGCATACGAAGTGTTCGACAAAGACGGAACTTTCCTGGCCGTATTGTACACGGATTTCCATCCCCGGAAAGGTAAACAGAGCGGTGCCTGGATGACCTCCTACAAAGACCAATGGATAGATGAAGACGGCACCAACCATCGTCCCCATGTGTCCGTCACCATGAACCTGACCAAACCGACAGAGAGCAAACCGGCCTTACTCACTTTAGGAGAAGTAGAAACATTCCTGCATGAATTCGGACATGCCCTACACGGCATATTCGCCAATACGCGCTTCGAAAGTCTCAGCGGTACGAGTGTCTATTGGGATTTTGTGGAACTTCCGTCACAAATTATGGAAAATTTTGCCGTAGAACGCGATTTTTTAAATACCTTTGCCCAACACTACCTGACGGGTGAACCGCTTCCGGAAGAACTTATCGACCGGATTATCAAAAGCCGCAATTTCAACACGGCTTACGCTTGCATCCGACAGGTCAGTTTCGCTCTGTTGGACATGGCTTATTACACGCAGGACAAACCTTTCGAGGAAGACGTGCTTTCGTTTGAAAAACGCGCGTGGGAAGCGGCACAGTTGTTGCCGCAACCTGAAGAGGCCTGTATGAGCGTACAGTTCGGACATATCATGTCCGGAGGCTATGCAGCCGGATATTACAGTTACAAATGGGCGGAAGTCCTGGACGCTGACGCATTCTCCCTGTTCAAGAAAAAAGGTATATTCAACCGGGAAGTGGCACAAAGTTTCCGCGACAATATCTTGTCGAAGGGAGGCACGGAACCTCCTATGGCATTATATAAACGATTCCGCGGACAAGCTCCCACCATAGATGCTCTGTTAAAACGAAACGGTATCAACCCCATAAACAAAGCTTGAGAGAAAAAATGAAAACTCCGGAAGAAAAAAAGCATGAACTGGACCTGCGCTATTTGCGTATGGCTCGGATATGGGCAGAAAACAGCTATTGTGAACGACGCAAAGTAGGAGCCCTCATCGTGAAAGACAAAATGATTATTTCCGATGGCTACAATGGCACACCGGCCGGATTCGAAAACGTGTGCGAAGATGAAAACCACCTGACCAAACCTTACGTGCTGCATGCAGAAGCCAACGCCATCACCAAGATCGCACGGTCTGGGAACAACAGCGAAGGAGCTACCCTGTACGTCACAGACGCTCCCTGCATCGAATGCTCCAAGCTTATCATACAGTCCGGCATCAAGAAGGTCTTCTATGCCCGGCAATACCGGCTGACAGACGGCATCGACCTGCTTCAAAGAGCCGGTATAGAAGTACACTACCTACCATTGGAGACTCAGACTGAAGAACTTTAAAAAACATGTATTTATGAATCAGAATAGTTCATCGCGATTTACACCTATCCTATTGGCGTTATGCCTTGTGGCAGGAATATTGATAGGAACGTTCTATGCCAACCATTTCTCGGGAAACCGGCTGAACATCATCAATACGAACAGTAACAAGGTGAACGACCTGCTGCGTATCATCGACGACCAATATGTAGACACGGTCAATATGACCGACCTCGTGGAAAAAGCCATGCCCCGCATATTGGCGGAACTAGACCCGCACTCGGCTTACACCACAGCCAAGGAAACAGAAGCGGCAATGGAAAGCCTGAAAGGCAGTTTTTCCGGCATCGGCGTGTCTTTCACCAAACAAAACGACACAGCGCGCATCATCAGTGTCATCAAAGGCGGCCCATCTGAAAAGGTAGGATTGCTGGCAGGAGACCGTATTGTCAATGTGGACGGAAAAGACATTACAGGAAAAGACATCACAGCCGAAGACTGCATGAAACTCATGAAAGGCAAGAAAGCCTCCAAAGTCAAATTAGGCATCCGGCGTACGGGTGAAAAGGAGACACTTTACTATACCATCACACGAGGCGACATCCCGGTACACAGCATAGAAGCCACTTACATGCTCACCCCCGAAACCGGATATGTCAAAATCAAAAGTTTCAGCGAAACGACCTACCCCGAACTCTTGGTATCCTTGGCTGAATTAAACCAGAAAGGGTTTAAGAACCTGGTCATCGACTTGCGGGACAACACCGGGGGCATTATGCAGACCGCCATACAAATGGCCAACATATTCCTGCCCAAGAACCGTTTGATTCTCTACACGGAAGGACGCAAATTCCCACGTGAAGAATACAAAAGCGACGGGCGCGGAGCTTTCCCCAATCTGCCTCTGACAGTATTGGTCAACGAGGGATCGGCATCGGCCAGCGAAATTTTTGCAGGAGCCATACAAGACAATGACCGGGGAACCATCATAGGCCGCCGTACGTATGGCAAAGGATTGGTACAACAACCCATCGAATTCCGGGACGGAAGCATGATACGCCTGACCATCGCACGGTATTATACACCTTCTGGACGGTGCATCCAAAAGCCTTACGTAAAAGGACACGGAGAAGAATACGAGAATGACCTTATGGAACGTTACGAACGAGGGGAATTTTTCTCTCAAGACAGCATCAAACAAAAAGGCCCGCAGTTCAAGACTCGCTTGGGACGCACCGTTTACGGCAGTGGAGGCATCATGCCGGACATCTTTGTTCCGGAAGATACAGCAGACATAACCTCATACTATAAGGAAGCGTGGATAAGCGGACTAATACATCAATATGCATTTAACTTTGCCGACAGCCATCGTCCGGAATTGAATGAAATAGATACTAACGAGGAACTCGTCCGCTACTTAGACCAACAAAACGTAGTCCGCAAGTTTGCCGATTTTGCACAACAACGGGGACTTCGCAAAAGAAACCTGATGCTTTACAAGTCACGCAAACTTTTCAGAAGAAGCCTTTATGCTTCCATCATCAACAACGTGAAGGAAACAGAACAATTCTACGAATTCGTCAACAGTGATGACCCGGCAGTTGAACGTGCCATCAAGGTTCTGGAAGAAGGAAAAGCTTTTCCGGAAGCCCCACAGAAAACTGTAACCTCCCAATAATATAGAGACTTATTGGAAAAACTATGGCATTTGATGATGCCGTAGTTTTTCCAAAATTAATTATGCTTATGGATAAAAAAGAATTAAGGGCATCAATGACCCGAAATAAGAAAGAAACTTCCCGGGCGGCCATACTCGACCTTTCCGGCCCGATTTTGAGACGTTTGGCTGTACATCCGCGATTCATCGCTGCACGAACGGTTTTACTCTACCATTCATTGCCGGACGAAGTGGATACACAAGACTTCGTACGTTATTGGAGCTTGCGCAAATGCATCCTGCTTCCCACCGTAAAAGGTAAAGAAATCGAGTTGCACCGTTATGCTGCTGAAGACCGGCTCGAAGAGGGGCCTTTCGGCATCCAAGAATCCACCGGCGAGGTCTTTACCGACTACGCCTCTATTGATTTAGCCATTATCCCGGGAGTGGCTTTTGATGCAAAAGGAAACCGCTTGGGACGCGGACAAGGCTTTTACGACCGTTTGCTGACGCGGTTGCAACATTACGATATATATAAAATAGGTGTTTGCTTCGATTTCCAACGGGTAGAACATGTTCCTACCGAACCCCATGACATCCCCATGGACGAGATTCTTTGAATCGTTGTCAACGGAACACAATATTCTGAATGACTTGCGCTCCCACATACTCATTCAGTTTGCGTACCAATGCTTCCCTACCCATCATTAGGTTAGCCCTGAGGGCCGGTGACTTGAGATGGACGTATAACACTTGATTTTTCACGAAAACATCCCCTGTATACCGGGCAATAGCCTGCCCCATCACTTCGGACCAAGCTGCCGCCATCCGGGTCTCATTCAACGGTGTCTCCAACCCTTCCTGCCGGAGATATTGCCGGATGATGTCGCCTATGCATTCCGCCTTGTTCCGTCTCATGCCTTGATTTCTCCGTTTTCCACATAAAAGAGCTTGTAGTCTTCGTCCGTCTTCTCCAAAATACGATCCAGATGGTCTCGATTGGTATCCGTCACGAAGATTTGCCCGAACTGTTCGCCGGAAACCAATTTGACAATCTGCTCCACGCGGTCAGCATCCAACTTGTCGAAAATATCGTCCAACAACAATAAAGGAGTAGTACGGCTTCCCGTACGGCGCAAGAAATCAAACTGCGCCAACTTCAAAGCAATCAAATAGGTTTTGTTCTGCCCCTGAGAACCCTCCCGCTTTATAGGGAACTCTCCCAAGGTCATCTCCAAATCATCCTTATGGACACCATGCAGGGAATACCCCATAATCCGGTCCTTGGCACGGTCGCGACGAATGACTTCCAACAAATCCCCATGTTGGCCATGAGAAATGTAACGCAGCCCCACATGTTCTTTTCCACGGGAAATCCGCGCATAGAAATCCTGAAAGACCGGAACGAATTCCTCCACGTAAGCCTTTCGCTTCTCGTATATCTTCTCCCCTTCCTGAGCCATCATTTCTTCCCATAGCCCTATAAGGGCTTCATCGGGTTCCTCCTCCTGTTTCAACAACACGTTCCTCTGTTGCAAAGCCCTGTTGTAACGCACTAACGCATCGAGATATTCATGGTCATATTGCACGATTACCATGTCCATAAAGCGTCGCCGCTCCTCACTCCCCCCCGAAATCAAATCGGCATCGGCCGGAGAAACGAGCACTACCGGCACCAATCCGATATGCTCCGACAATCTTTTATACTCTTTCTTATTACGCTTAAAACGCTTTTTCTGTTTGCGTTTCAAACCGCAATATACCTCTTCCGGCTCTCCCGACTCATGCTCATACTCTCCCTGCAACATGAAGAAGTCCTCACCGTGCCGGATATTTTGGGAATCTACGGAATGGGTTGCGCTCTTACAAAAGGAAAGAAAATACACAGCATCCAACAAATTGGTCTTTCCTTCACCATTATGTCCGATGAAACAATTCATCTTAGGAGAGAAGGCCAACTCGGCCTGCGCTATGTTCTTATAATTCAAGACAGAAATTTTTTTCAGTATCATCCGTAGGTTTTCCCGTTAAATCACCCTGCAAAATTAAGGTTTATCCCCCGAATCCTAAAAATAATAGGCTATAAATTTCATCAAACGGGAGAATTTCGCTACTTTTGCTCCGCTTTATTCCCGTACCATGCACTACGGGACGAAAAACAGGAAATAATAATAAAACCATCAAATAAAATGACGAACAAAAAGACACAGCATGATTCACTCAACGTGGAACAGACTTTGATTTCTTCCGAGGCTTTCATCGACAAATACAAGAAGCCTATTATGTACGTTTTCATCGCCATCGTCGTATTGGTAGGCGGATACTTCCTCTATCGGAGTTTCGTAAGCGAACCGCGCGAGGCCAAAGCCAATGAACTGATGTTCAAAGGGCAGCAATATTTTGCTTCGGACAATTACGAAAAGGCGTTGAACGGTGACGGACAAGGCTTTCCCGGTTTCTTGAAAATCGCCAACGACTACGGAAGCACGAAAGCCGGCAATCTGGCACAACTCTATGCCGGATTAAGTTATGCCAAATTGGGTAAATATCAGGAAGCTGTTACCCGTCTGGAAGATTTCAAAAATTGCGGCGATGCCATGGTGTCTCCGGCTGCCATCGGTGCACTGGGCAACTGTTATGCAGAATTGGACCAATTAGACAAAGCGACTTCCACTTTATTGGAAGCAGCCAAGAAGGCGGACAACAACAGCCTCAGCCCCCTCTATCTGATTCAGGCCGGTGAGATTTTCGAATCGCAAGGAAAGAAAGACAAGGCTTTGGAATGCTACAAAGAGATCAAAACCAAGTATGTGAACTCTATGCAGTATGCCGAAATCGACAAATATATCGAACGTGTAAGCGAATAAAGTCCTAAAGCAGAAAACGAACATGGCAACGAATTTACATAACTTGTCTGAATATGACCCCAAGTCCGTCCCCTCGGCCCAAGGCATGCACTTCGGCATTGTGGTCAGCGAATGGAATCACCACATCACCGGTCCGTTGTTGGAAGGTGCGCAAACCACCTTGCTCAAACATGGAGTCAGTGAAGAAGATATTTTGGTCATGACCGTGCCGGGCAGTTTTGAATTGGTGTTCGGTGCCGCCCAAATGGCTAAAAGCGGCAAGGTGGATGCTGTGATAGCCATCGGTTGCGTGATTCGCGGCGACACTCCTCACTTCGATTACATCTGCGAGGGAGCAACCCAAGGATTAGCCGAACTGAACACAACTGGCGACGTGCCTGTCATCTACGGACTGCTCACTTGCAACAACTTGCAACAAGCACAAGACCGTGCAGGAGGCATTTTGGGAAACAAAGGCGATGAATGTGCCGTAACGGCCATTAAAATGGTGGACTACAAAAGACGCATCAAGGGCTAAAAAGCCATAACTTATATGAACGGCGGCCGTAATCTCTTAGGATTACGGCCGCCGTTCATATTTACGAGCACCATTATGAAACAAAGGACTACTTCTTGTTGAAAATCAAGTCAAGTCCTTGGCTACACATCCCGACTCAAATAATCAGGGTCTGTAGCCATATATACGAAAATGTTGGTGTCGATAAGCACCCTCATACTTTACAACAAGAATGTAGGGTCGTTCACAATCAGACTACCTTTCAGTCTCATAGCCGCCTCCCACGTCTTATTTACTCTCTTCGGAGGATTTTTCCCGTCCGCTTCCAAGATTTCTTCCACCTTACTTTTTTTCTTCGTCGGTTCCATTGCTTTTTCAGTATTTTCTTCCATAGTTACTTTCCTTCCATGGTTACTACTATGGCAAAGATAGTGAAACTCGTCCACATACGGATAACTTTTGAGAAAATAGTGCAAAGTGTTTGAGAACTAAAGGAATATGTAGTTTTGTTCCAGATTCTTCCATTTGTGGTTTTTGACCGTTTTTGAGGGAGTTAGGAAAACAAATCGCTACTTATCCGTTGCCTTTTCCTGATTGAAAAATAGGGTTGGAAATAGCTTCCATATCCACTTTTCATATCCTGTTTATCACTGCATGGAACGATGTTTCTTGCAATGTCTATAATGCAAACTTAGTCATATTTTTCTGTATTAGAAAAAAAGACAGGGTTTGTTTGTTAGGCGAAGGGTCTTATTCTTCGTTCCGCTATATTTTTCATGCCATTCATTTGCTCGCTATATAATAATTTTGCAAACAAAGAAATTGGTTATGAATCAGGCAAATGTAAGGGTTTCGTTCTACCTGAAAAGGAGCGAGGCGGATGCTAACGGGAACTGCCCTGTAATGGCTAAGTTAAGTGTAGGAAAATACTCTGAAGCGGCATTCAGTGTGAAGATGAAAGTGCCACAGTCACGCTGGACTTCCGGACGTGCTTCCGGCAAGAGCTTGGCGGCTAAGGAAATCAACAACCGGCTGGATGAGATACGTGCGATGGCTTTGAATATCTATATGGAACAGTCGGCTGTCCATGACGGAGTGACAGCCGATGAAGTGAAAAGCATACTGCTTGGAATGGCAGACGGGCAGGAAACACTTTTAGGATATTTCAGACGGTTCATTGGCAATTTTGAAAAACGCGTGGGAGTAAACCGAACGGCAAAAAGTTTGCAAGCCTATCGGAATGCTTACAACCATATAGAGAGATTCCTGCAAGTACAATTCAATCTATCGGACATTCCGTTTTCTGCATTGGACCGCTCCTTCATCGACAAATATGACCTGTACCAACTATCGTGAATACAAGGATTTGAACGACTACCTGTGTGGGAAAAGTATAAACCAATCGGCAGAACCGATAAAGCAGGAGAAGCAAGTCCAATCCGCAAGGCGGATGATGCAGCCACCGAAAAAGCGAGGGCTGAAGATGTAGGGAGAAGTACGCTTGCAGCCGCACGGAGGTATTTCCGCAAGAAAATACCATAGCTCAATAGGGCGTTTTCTTCACGCATTACTCCGTAACGCTAAAA
>ENA-ORTS01001449-ORTS01001449.1-human-gut-metagenome-genome-assembly--contig:-NODE-1449-length-16102-cov-3.989780_pt1 | contig 16102 bp, 15 predicted proteins | sample MGYA00241911_ERZ509186 | MGnify/ENA primary metagenome ERZ509186 (study PRJEB26280, sample SAMEA2338852) | human gut metagenome | biome: human gut; feature: human-associated habitat; material: faeces...
GCTACGACGAGAGCCGCCAGATGTACTGGGCCGACCCCGTCACCGGCTGCAGCCCCAACTTCTGGCTGCGGGCCATGGGCTGGTTCATGGTGGCGATGGTGGACGTGCTGGAGCGGATGGACGAGCAGCTGTACAACGAGTACCGCGGCATCCTGGCGATGTTCAAGCAGACCATTGAGGACGTCCACAAGTTCCAGGACGAGGAGACCGGCATGTTCTGGCAGGTGATGGACCACCCCGGCGTCGAGGGCAACTACCTCGAGACCAGCGGCACGGCCCTCTTCGCCTACGCTGTGCTCAAGGGCGTGCGTCTCGGCTACCTGCCCAAGCGGATGGCCGCATGGGCCGAGAAAGCCTTCTACGGCACCTGTGACAAGTATCTGAGCAAGAACCCGGACGGCAGCCTGCAGCTGGACGGCATCTGCCTCGTGGCCGGCCTCGGCGGCAAGGACCACCGCGACGGCTCGCTGGCTTACTATTTCAGTGAGCCGGTGGTCTGCAACGACGCAAAGGGCGTCGGCCCGCTGGTGCTGGCCTACACCGAGATGATCGCACGGAAGTGACCTCTCCCCCTATAGCAGAAGACCTCCGCCGCCTTTCAGGGCTGCGGAGGTCTTTTTTACATTGGAATTTATTTTTTCTGTTCAGGGCCAAAGAAATGCAGGACCCTCAGCGGAGCCTCCGCATCCAGTGTAAATCTTCCCGTTCCAGCGGGGACAAAGAGCTGGTCGGTCTTTTTCAGAGGCAGGCTGCGGCCGTTTGCGCTCAGGGTCCCTGCGCCTTCCAGCACATAGATGCCGCTGCCGCGCGGCGGGCAGTCCACCGTCAGGGTGTCGGAGACGTTTACTTCGTCCAGACGGAAGAGCGGCGTATTGCGATAGCCCACCAGCGTCGTGATGCTTCCGCCCGCCGTTTTCAGCACCGTTTCCGGTTCGATGAACCAGCGGTCGTGGATCTCCTCGCGGCTGTGCGGCTCATAGTGGAAGCATTCGAACATCTTTTCAAAGCCAAGCCCCTGATGGCACATACTGTCGGCCACGGCAAAGCCGCTGGGCGTCGTGCGCTCCACCCGGATCGTATAATCCGTCGGCTCCTGGATCTCCACGAGGAAGCAGCCCGCGCCGATGGCATGGGGCATACCGCCCTCGATCAGGATGGTGTCGCCCGGATGCACCGGGTATTTCTGCATCCCGGCCAGCATCCCGGGAATATCCTGTGCGTGGAACAGCGCTTCCCACCGCGCGCGGGTCATGTCCGGCTGGAAGCCGTAGTAGATGCAGGGCTCTTCGCCGTTCACGGGGTGGCCGCTGAGGATGTGCCAGCACTCAGTCTTGCCGTACTGGCTCTGGAACAGCCGCAGGGCTGTCGGCTTGTCGGGATGCACCTGCAAGGTCAGGCGCTCGGCGCTGTCGATGAGCTTGGTCAGCACGCCGAGGGTGGGCTGTGCTGCGCCTTTGCCGAGATAGCCCTCCGTATCGCTTTCCAGCACCGATTTCAGGGTGACGTCGGTGCCGCGCAGGTGGCTCATGCCCTCTTCGGGGAATTGCTCCCGTCCGGCGTTACGGGCGGCGACGGTGGAAAGGATCCACTCTTCGGGGAAATGCCCGTCCTCGCCGTTGGAGTCACCGTGCAGGGCGTCCAGCATCCGGCCTCCCAGATAGGTGCGCCACGCCCGGGGGTTGTCCAGCAGGAACGGGAAATCTGTTGTCGGTTTCATAAAACCCTCCATAAAAGGCACAGAGCCTGCCTTTCCAAGGCAGGAAAGACAGGCTCTGCTTTATATTAGATAGAAGAATCAGAGAGATGTGGAACGCTTGATTTAAGCGCCGTACACGAGGTTCGGCAGGAAGAGCACCGCCTGCGGGAAGAATATCATGAACAGGATGACACACACGATTGCGAGGTAGAAGGGCCAGCCTTTCTTGAAGGTCTCCTCAATGGGACACTCCATGATGTCAGACACGGCATACAGCGCGGTGCCGACAGGGGGAGTCATGACGCCGAAGGTGACGGTGGTCATCATGATCATGCCGAACACGACTTCGTTGACGCCGATGCTGCGCATGACGGGCAGCAGGATGGGGGTCAGGATCAGGGCGATAACGGTGGTCTCCATGAACATACCGCAGATCAGCAGGAAGACGACGACCAGCAGCAGCAGGATCGCGCTGTTGCTGGTGATGCCCAGCAGAGTGTTTGCAATGGTGACAGTGATGTTATCGAACACGATGCCGTAGCCGAACACGCCAGAGAATGCCAGAATGATGGTGATGACGGTGATGTCCTTCACGCTGTCGCGCAGGGTCTGCAGCAGGCTCTCCCAAGTCAGCTCGTGGTAGAACACGGTGCCGACCAGCAGGGCGTATGCGCAGGCAAAGGAGCCGGACTCGGTGGGGCTCATGATGCCGAAGCGGATCAGGACGATCAGCAGGACAGGGAACAGAATGGCCCAGATACTATCCAGCAGAGCCTTCAGGATCTCAGACAGCGGAGCCGGATGGTCATGCTCGGGCTTGTAGCCAAAGCGGCGGGCGCTCCAGGTGACGGCCAGCATCAGCAGCACGCACATCAGGATGCCGGGGACCCAGCCAGCCATGAACAGACGGCCAATGGACACCTCGCCGACGGTGCCGTAGATGATCAGGCCCATGCTCGGCGGAATGGTGGCGACGATCAGGCCGGACAGGCCGTTGATGGCGGCAGACCAGCCGCGGTCGTAGCCCAGACGGGTCATCTCAGGTCCGAGGATGCGGCACTCCATCGAAGCATCTGCAACCGCAGAACCGGAGACGCCGCCCATCAGGGTGGACATCAGGCAGGAGACCTGACCGATGTTGCCGTACATATGGCCGGTGCAGGCGTTGGCAAAGCGCATCAGGCGCTTGGTGATGCCGCAGCTGTTCATCAGGTTGCCGGCCAGAATGAACAGGGGGATGGCCAGCATGGTAAAGCTCTGAGAAGTGGAAATGGATTTCTGCACCAGAACGGTCATGGGCAGGTCGCGGATCATAAAGAACGAGAAGCCCGACAGACCGATGGAGAATGCCACGGGCATACCCAGCAGCAGAAACACAAAGAAGATACCGATTGCAATAAACATTAGCCGACGTCCCTCCCTGCTTCGTGTTTGACTTCCTGACCAGCGGGCGTCTTGACGCGCTCAATGATGTTCAGGATGGTGGAGATGAGCATAAAGAAGGAGCCGACAGGCACAGCCATCGTGACCCAGCTGTAGCTGATGTGCAGAGAAGTGATCTGACGTGCCCAGCCGGTGGTGGTCATGCCGTAGCCGTAGTAGATCAGCACGCAGAGGAACGCTGCGATGATGACCTTGAACAGGATGTCCAGAACCTTCTGCACACCGGCGGGGAACTTCTTGACGAACAAATCAACACCGATCAGGCCGGAGCCGCGCATTGCGACGTCGCTGCCGAGGAAGATCAGCCATGCGAAGGCGATCAGTGCAACGTCCTGTGCCCAGTTCAGCGGATGGCCAATGGTACGCATCAGCGCCGAAACAAAGACGAGGACCGCAATGCCTGCAACCAGGATCAGAGCGATCAGCTCTTCCAGCTTACAGACTTTTTCATAAAATTTCTTCATAGAAAGTCGTCCTTATTCACAATACCTCCTGCACAGCGAGCTGCCATGCAGGAGGACATTTACGTTACGGTCGATTCAGCTTTTTAAGGGATCAGGCCTCGACGCCGGCTTCCTTGTACAGCTGCTCGCGCAGCTCGGTCCAGCCCAGCTTCTCGTATGCGGGCTTGACAGCCTCACGGAAGACGTCCTTATCGACCTCGACGATGGTCATGCCGTTGTCGGTCAGGGTCTTCTCCATGTCATCCTGAGCAGCGATGATGTCCTGAGCATTGTTGTATGCGCAGTCGTTGAAGTCCTTCTTCATGACTTCCTGATACTCGGCGGGCAGCTTGTCGAACCATGCCTGACCGCAGATGACCATGTTGAACAGGTTGATGTGCTCGGTCTTGCTGACGTACTCGCAGACCTCGTAGATCTTGCTGGAAACAGCAGAGGTGTACTGGACTTCGCAGCCGTCGATGGACTTGGTCTGGATGCCGTTGTAGACCTCAGACCATGCGATGTTGTACGGGGTAGCGCCCATAGCGGAGATGGACTCAACGTACGGGTCAGCACCGGGGGTGCGGATGACAGCGCCCTTCAGATCGGCGGGGGTGTTGTAAGCCTTGTGGCCCATGAAGGAACGAGCACCGTCGTAGTAGTTGTAGCACAGGCCGCAGATGCCGTTGTTGGCCAGGTCAGCGTCCCAGCCCTTGAAGGTATCGGTAGCCATCAGCTTCATGCCGTCCTCGTAGTTGTCCACGATGTAGGCCATGTTCATGATGCCGATGTCGTTGACGTAGCTGGACAGACGGCCTGCGTCGGTCAGGACGGCGATGCCCATGCCCTGCAGAGCCTGGTCGATCATGTCTTCCTCACCGCCCAGCTGGCTGGAAGGATAGATGGTGACCTTCACGTGGCCGTCGGTGTCCTCAGCGACCTTGTCGGCAGCAGCCTGCAGGCCCTGATAGATCATGGAAGTATCGGTCTGGGTGGTGGAGAGCTTCAGCTCAAAGACCTCACCGGATGCAGCAGAACCGGCAGTGGAGCCGGAAGCAGCGGTGCCGGCGGTAGAAGCGGAAGAACCGCCGCAGGCGGTCAGGGCAGCAGTTGCAGCCATAGCGCCGCAGACAGCGAGAAACGAACGACGAGAAATCTTCTTCATGTGATTTTTCCTCCTGATTTTTCCAAACAGATCTTGCTCTTCTCGGATGAGCCTCGCGCAGGCCCATCTGATTTTCATGGCTTTATCATACCATGTTCATGTCCTGTTCACAGCTGTAGAATGTCACAACCGGAATGTGACATTCTGCTAAACAAAACATGACAAATGTCATTTCTTTCGTCAAATAGTCGAATAAAAGCCCGCTTTTATGCAGCAGTTTGCACAAAAGCGGGCTTTCTGCGTGGATTTTTTGTCAGCTTGTCAATGCGACGTCGAGCTGCTGCTGAATTTGCAGCAGCTGCAATTCAAAGTTCTTGTCTGCCGACATGGCCTCGGTGATCAGGCGGTCGGCGCTCTCCATCGCCTGATGATACCGCGCAAAGCGGGGCGTGGCAAGCGTATCCTCCATGATGGCAGGCAGAGTAGACATCCCGCGGGAGGCGGTGTCCTGCGAGTCCAGCTGAAGCAGCCGGGCGACCTCATCCGATTCCGTCACACTGTGCAGGGCGGACACGCCGCTCAACTCGGTGTAGACCATCGTCTGCATCTCCTCCGTGCAGGCAATGGTCTTCAGCAGCTCCCACGACAGCCGGGAATGCTTTGTGCGCTGGCTGATGCCCAGCATGAGGGTGCTCAGCCGGGAGTAGTTGCCGCCGCCGACGCTTGTGCCGCTGGGCATGGCGATGCAGTCCCACTCAAAGTTCGACGAGCGCTTGATGCGCCACGGATACGGCTCATAGCTGCGGTACTCGGAAAACAGCATCGGGCGGAACGCCACTCTGCCCTCGTCGAAGGTCTTTTCGCTCAGATCCGTTCCGGCGTTGAGCTGGTAGATCTTCCGTGCAAACTGCATGGCAGACTCCTGTGCGCTCTGGTTCAGCAGGCAGTGCTGGCCGTCCTCACTGAACAGAGAACAGCCGTTGGCCACCAGCGCCTCTTCCCAGCCGTAATCGTAGACGCCGAACTGGTCAACGATGCCGTCCCCGTCCGTGTCTCTCGTCAGCTGCTCACACAGGCTGTAAAACTCATCCCACGTCCAATCGTTATCCGGGATGCGGATGTGCTCTTTTTGGAGCAGTGTCTTATTGATGAACATCATCTGCGGCACGCATTCCAGCGGCAGCGCATACTGTTTCCCCTTGTCGGCTCCGGCCTGCAATGCCGCCGGGTAAAAGCCGCTCAGATCCGCTTCCGGGTCTTGCTTCATGAACGGATCCAGCTCCCGCAGGGAAGCTGTATCGCTGAAAATTACAAGGTCCTCGGGAAGGATCACCATCACATCCGGCTCCTGCCCCAGCAGGTACTGGCCGCTGAGCCATTCGGTGTAGTCTTCGACCCGGATGCCGCTGGTGTACTCGACTTTCACGTTGGGGTGCTCTGCCTCAAACTTTTCAATGGCGGCGTCAATAAAGGTATAGTAGTTCTCGCCCGGGACATTCCAATAGCTGTCACACGGGAAGCCGATGTGCAGCACCACCGGACGGCTGGCAGCCGCCAGAATGATGACCGCCGCCAGCAGAAAGGGCAGCGCGGCTTTCCAGTACCGGCTCATACGTCTGCCTCCGGCTGGCTGTTCTGGTTCTGCACCGCCCAGATGGCCAGCTGGGTGCGGTCACGGAGTTCCAGCTTGCGCAGGATGCTGCTGATGTAGTTGCGCACCGTGCCTTCGGAGAGATAGAGTCTGCCCGCGATCTCCTTGTTGGAGAGGCCGCAGCCCACCTCGCGGATGACCTGCCGCTCCATCTTGGTCAGCTCCAGCGCATTCTTTTTGTTCACGCGCACCTGCACGTCGCCCTGTGCCATGCGGGAGAACATCTGCAAGACCTTGGACGCCACATCCGGGGCGATGATGGAGCCGCCGCGCGCGGCCTCCCGCACGGCGTTGGTCAGGCCGTCCACCGAGACGCCCTTGAGCAGGTAGCCGGAAGCGCCGTACCGCAGAGCGTCAAACACATAATCGTCATCGTCAAAGGTGGTCAGGATGATGACCTTGATGCCCGGAAACTCCTGCTTGATGCGGCGGGTACACTCCACGCCGTCCATCTCGGGCATCCGAATGTCCAGCAGCACCACGTCGGGCTGCTTTTCCTCCACGAGTTCCAGCGCTTCACAGCCATTGGCGGCTGTACCCACCATCTCAATGTCTTCCTGCTTGCTCATCACAAAGCTGAGGCTCTGACGGATCAGTTCCTGGTCGTCGGCCAGAAGCACCTTTATCATACCGTTTCCTCCTGTTTCCTCTTTTCACTGCCCGGGGTCTTGCGCAGAGGGATCTCTGCCCGGATGCAGAACCCGTCGCTGTTCTCATACCAGAACGTGCCGCCCAGCATGAGCATCCGCTCCTGCATATGCTGCAAGCCAAAGCCCGGCGTCACGCTCTTGCAGCCGATACCGTTGTCCTTCACCGACACTTCCAGCACGCCGTCCTCGATATGGCACCGCACCTGGACCCGGGTGGCGTGGCCGTGGCGGATGGCGTTGGTGATGCCTTCCTGCACGGTGCGGTAGACGCAGTCTTCCTCATCCTGCGAGAGCGTCAGCCCGGCCAGCGACTCTTCCAGCTGGATCTGCGCGCCGCTGCTCTGCGCCATGCTGGTACACATCTTGTTGAGCGCGCCCGAGAGGTTTTCTTTTTCCAGCGAGTCCGGCCGCAGTGCCTTGACCGAGCGCCGGACATCGTTCATTCCGTTGCGGGCGGTGTCGGCTATCAGCTCCATCTGATGCCGTGCCATCTCGGGCGAGTCGTCCATCATCTGGATGCAGGCGTCTGCGCCCGCTGTGATGCCCGTGAGCACATGGCCTAACGTGTCGTGGATCTCGCGCGCAAGGCGGTTGCGCTCCTGCACCTGTGCGGTGTGGGCGCTCTCCTCGGCGTAGATGCGCAGCTGCTCGTTGGCCTGCTGCAGCTGCTGGTTCAGGTTCAAAATCTCCTGTTTCTCGCTGGTCTGCTGGCTGATGAACAGCACCATGTACAGGATGAAGAGTATCATTTCCAGCGCCGACAGGCTCTCGATCACCAGCTGCAGGACGCTGCGGGTGTGCAGGCTGTAAAAAGCCAGGTATTGTTTCAGCGTCACGGCATGGAGGGCGCTGGTGGCGGCGTCCATGTTGCAGAAAAGGTACACCACGATCATGGCGCTCAGAAAGCGCTTCTGCCGGAGAGAGCGCGGGTCGTCCACCATATCCACGATCGCAAACAGAGCGATCTTGTCGCAGTTCTGCTGGAAGATCAGCGCCGAGGCACTGTACAGCACACCCTCCAATAAATATAGCTGCCAGCTGCTGCGGGAGAGAAAGCCGCTGTCCACCTCGTGGGAGCACTTGCTCAGGATGGTGCCCACCGCTGCCAGCATCACGCCCAGGGCAAGCACACCGGGGCGGTACGGCAGCCATTGCAGCTGCTGCAAAAACGAGTCTGCACGGCCAACTCTCACCGCGTAGAGCGGCGTGATGATCTGCACCGCAAAGATGAGCAGGATCAGAAATACCGTCAGCCACTCAATGGCATGGTAGAGCACCCGGAGACCGATGGACAAATTTTCAGTTTTCATTGCCAGCCCTCCGTGCCGTAGCGCAGAATATCCTCCTGCGTGATTTGATTTACCGGCACCACGATGTTGGTCAGGTACGGCTTGCCCTCCAGGATCTCGTATACCACCTCTGCCGCCATCCGGCCGATGCGGAGGGGCGACTGCGCCGAGGTCGCCGTCATCAGCCCTTCGGAGATCAGGGCTTTCGCCTCCGGTGAACCGTCTACGCTGTAGACCAAAGTGGACGAGAGCACACCTTTTTCTTCCAGCGCCGCCATTGCACCCAGGGCCGCCTGCTCGTTGACGGCCATCACGACGTCAATGCGCGGGAACGTCTCCAACAGCTGCACCATCGCGCGCATGGCACGGTTCAGCTCGCCGCCGCAGTCCCGCAGCTCCAGGATCCGGTAGTCGTTGCCGCTTTTGGTCAGGGTCTGGCAGAAGCCCGAAAGCCTGTCCCAGCTGGAGAACGAATCCGAGTTGGACAGCAGCACGATGCGGGCGCTCTTGGTCTGGCTGATGAGGTGGCGGGCGTCCAGCAGACCGGCGCCGTAGTTGTTGGAGGTGATGGTGCAGGTGACAAGCTCCGGGTCGTCCACCTTGGAGTCGATGAGGATGACCGGCACGCCCTTTTCCCTCGCCTTTTCCAGCGCAGGCGTCACGCCCACATAATCCACCGGGTTCACGATGAGCAGCTCAATGCCCTTATTGAGCATATCCTCGATCTCCTGATTCTGCCGCTCCTGATCTTGCCCCGGGTCGCGCACCAAAAGCAGATCGCCGTTGCTCTTGATCTGCATCTGGATCTCATCGTTGATGGTCTCATAAAACGGGTCACTCAGGGTCGTATACGTCGCCCCGATCATCCGCGTATGAGTCGGCAGACGCACCGCGTCGATAAACCTTCCCTGCACCCAGATGCCCACCGACACCGCCACTACCAGCATCAGCAGCCCCGCCAGTGTACGCCGAAACAGCTCCATCTGCATCCCCTCCTTCCGGCTAATGAGTGGTTTTATTATAGCCCAGTTTCCCTCCGGGAACAAGGGCAAGTTTTTCGGTACACCGTCTTACCTTCATCTTGACAACCACACGGCGGCAGGGTATGCTTTAACCATCCAACCACATCTGATTTTATAAGAGGGTCTATGAATATTTACGATATTGCACGGGAAGCCGGAGTCTCGATCGCCACCGTCTCCCGCGTGCTCAACCACAAAGATACTGTCCGCGCCGACACCCGCGCCAAGGTGGAAAAGGTGCTCAAACGCTGCAGCTACGCTCCCAGTGCCATTGCACAGGGCATGGTCAGCAAGAGCCTGCACACGGTGGCCGTGCTCACAGTGGACATCCGGGATTCCCACTATGCCCGCACAGCCTACACCATCGAGCGCGAGTTTGGCCGCAGAGGGTACGAGGTCATCCTCTGCAACACCGGCGGCGACCGGGCGGAGACGCTGCGCACCCTGCAGGCTGTGGCGCAAAAGCAGGTGGATGGCCTCATCCTGGTCGGCTCGATTTTCAACACCATCTGTCAGGGGGCAGAGATGGAGAACCTTCTGCGCAAAATGCCCGTCGTCCTTGCCAACGGCACACTGGCTCTGCCGGACGCCTATTCGGTCATGGTCGATGACTGCCGGGGCGTCGAGATGGCCGTGGAGCATCTGGTGAAGACCGGACGCCGGAACCTCTACTATATTAAGGATAAGTCCACCGACAGCGCTGCTGCCAAGGCGAAGGGCTTCCTCTCCGGGATGGCCGCTGCCGGTCTGGACGCAGACGGGCATGTTCTCGAAACCGGCGAGACGCTGGAGGACGGCATCCGCGTGGTGCAGCAGCTTTTGGCCAAGGGCATCCGCCCGGACGGCATTCTCTGCGGTGAGGATCTGACCGCTGCCGGTGTACTGAAAGCCCTGCTCCGGGCGGGCATCCGTGTCCCCGAGGAGACCGCCGTGGTGGGCTATGATAATTCCACCTATGCCCGCCTGTGCGAGCCGGAATTGACTTCCGTGGACAACAAACCGGAGCAGGTGGCCTTGCTCTGCGTCCAGCTGCTGCAGAGCCGCATCGAGCACGGCGAGGACTATTCTTCTGTCACCTTGCAGCCGGAACTCGTTCAGAGGCAGAGCAGTTAAAGTGTAAAATCTTAGGAGTGTGTGTGTTCCTCAAAATGTAAGCGGTTACACTAATTTTGCAAAAGCACTTGATTTTTGCTTTTGTTATGCTATAATCAGGCAAAGAAAGCGCTTACATTATTCTTTTCAAGCACTGCTCAGGAGGAGATTTTCATGAAACGTGTCGCCTACGAAGAAATGGTCGCTCAGTTCACCCGCGTGCTGGAAAAGCACGGCTTCACCCCGGCGGACGCCAAAGACGCCGCTGTGATTTTTGCCCAGAACAGCCTTTCCGGCGTGTACAGCCACGGTCTGAATCGCTTTCCGCGGGTGGTGAGCTACCTCGAAAAGGGCGAGATCGACCCGCTTGCCCGCGCCGAGTGCATCTCCCGCATGGGCAGTATGGAGCGCTGGGACGGCCACCGCGGCTTCGGCCCGCTGAACGCACAGCGCGCAATGGAGCGTGCCTGCGCCCTCGCCAAAGAGAACGGCGTCGGCATCGTGGCATTGGGCAACAACAACCACTGGATGCGCGGCGGCACCTACGGCTGGCTGGCCGCCGAAAAAGGCTGCATCGGCATCTGCTGGTCGAACACCGCCCCCAATATGCCTGCCTGGGGCGCCAAAGACTGCCGCATCGGCAATAACCCCATCATCCTCTCTGTCCCCCGCTCCGACGGTCAGCACGTCATGGTGGACTGCGCCTTGAGCCAGTTCAGCTACGGCAAGCTGGAGAGTACCCGTCTGGCTGGCAGGCAGCTGCCCGTACCCGGCGGCTGCGACGAGGACGGCCAGCCCACGACAGACCCCGCCGCCATCGAAAAGAGCGGCCGCGCACTGCCCATCGGCTACTGGAAGGGCAGCGGCCTCTCCATCCTGCTGGATTTGATCGCCACCCTCCTTTCCGGCGGCAATGCCGTCCACACCATCGGGACCTTCGGCGACGAGATCGGTCTGACCCAAATCATGATCGCGATCGACCCCACTAAATTTGGCACCGTCGAGGAAAACGACGCCGTCATCAGCGCCATCCTTGCAGACATCAAGGCCAGCACCCCGGCCAGACCGGATGGCGAAGTCCGCTGGCCCGGCGAGGGAATGCTGCGCACCATCAAAGAAAACCGCGAGCTTGGTGTTCCGGTGGTCGAGGAGATCTGGGAGTCGGTTTTGAAGATGTAAAACGATCTGCTCATTTTGAGTACATCGTTTTTCTCCAGCAAAAAGAGAGAGGGCTGGACGGTTCCAGCCCTCTTGACAAGGATTACAGACAAAAAGAGGTGCGTGTTACTGTTTTGTAGCACGCACCCCTGAGAGGCAGAAATTATTTTATCGGATATCTTTAGTCAATGCCGTCTGTGTTAAGGTCGGACAGGTTCTTTCTTAAAAAGCGGTGTGTTTGCGCATCATCGCAAACATACGTTTCATTATAATCACTATCTGACCAACTGGTATCACCCTTGGATTGAACGATTAGTTGTCCATTGGTGATGGTGTAGATATTCGTATTGTATGAGTTATTGCCTTGAAAGTTGGTGGTTCGTTGAAAGCCTTCGTTTTGCTCTAACAGTTTCTTGCGGACCTCTTTTGTCAATCTCATAGTGTAAACCTCCTGAAATATCCGTTGGTCTGCCTCTCATAATAGAGGCTGATTTTTTCGCGCCGGATATAAAGGCTCAGATTGACGATGTGTACCTCAATCAGCCAATCATTGCCTCAAAGCGATTCTGCAAGCTTTCAAATGTTTCATCATCTACGGGAAGGAGCGCATAGAACTCGATTCGCCCTTTCTCGTTGATTTCAGAGTGTAAATCTAAGCTGGGCATCCCCTTGTTATACAGCATCCACAGACACATTCCCAGTTGACGGTCAGATTTTGCTATAAGTTCGTGCATTGATTACACCTCTTATTTTTTCCTGAAATCACGTTATGTACTTGTGCGTCCTTCTGCGTGTCCAGAAGTTATATAATGCTCATAATATTTTTGTGCATCGGCACCAAACTGAGCAACCAAGTCGGGGTTATTTGCCTTATATGCGTTAAGGTTAAACGATGCACTGGCCTGTCGTCCTTCTTTCATTCCACTGTCAATAAAGTGACGAAGGTATTTATATTGGTTGTCTCCAAATGTGGCTACAAGGTCAGGATTCAATGCCTTATAGGTCTTGTAGTCGTAAACCGCAGAATACCGTGCTTCATCAAATAAATAATAATCATTTGTGAGTGCTGTGTTCAGCCGATTGTACTCCGCTTTAGATCCCGAAATCGTCTCGGTCGTTCCATCCATATAAGTCACAACGACCTTCTGCAACCTAACATAGGTACAAGTGCTGCTGTACCAGCATACGCCAAACTCAACCTTTTGATAAAAAGTCCGGTTTTGCACTTCATCTTCTGTCAAAAAGATACAGGTATCTTCCTGCCATTTATCCCAGCCACTGACATCAGACTTATCGTAGATGAAATAGTTTCCATATTCATCTAAGTAGACACTTCGGATGCCGTTGTATGCTATATCGTATCCTGTGTCTTTATATTTTCTTGGAAAAGGAAGTGTTGCTTGCCTTGTCATTCCGCTTGTGTCATTTGTAATCGCCGTATCAGGTTCAGACGGACCGATTACGCGCAACTTGATTGTAGCCTGATGCGTGATCTCATCTGGCGTCGGATCGCCCACACGATTATAAAGGGTAACATACCAGTCATAATACTTGACTGCTTTCGTTGAATTGTTACGGAAGTACAGGATGGGGGAACACCCATTAACCGAATTGGTCGTAAACACCAGATAGCTTAGTTCTACCGATGGTTTACTTTCTGCATAAGCGGGCCGTACAAATAATGCGCACAAGACCAACATCAAAAACAACGCATAAATTTTCTTTTTCATTCGGATTCCTCCTCTCAGTTTAAGCTACCGTTCGTGTCCGCGGATGAGAATCAACGATTGTCTGACCCGGTGCCAATGCAATTCCCAACTCGTTGGCTTCCTCTGCTTTTTCAGGCGAATGATGCCAGCCATCGGGCAGCTCTCGGATAAATAGTGGAATTTGCTGTGTAATCGTGTGCACTTCTGAATCGTACACTTCCAGTACAGGCTCAGAAGCCATACTCCGTCCGACATCCGCGTTTCCATTCGCTGCATCTTCAGGAGAAACCTTTTGAGCCGCTTCATTTAGCTCAGACAGGATACTGTCAATTTCTTCCTTCTTTTGTGCGTTGATAATGGCTGCAATCACCGCTGTAATTGAAATACCTGCGGCAAGCAGCTGCCATTTATGTTCTTTGACCCACTGCCAAAAATCTTTGATGCGCTGTTTCATAGATAAACCTCCTTCAAAAAATCTTGATATTCCGTCTATGTGTGAACACTGCCGCAGCCGCAACAGCCGTTTGTGCCACAAGTTCCACCCAGTCAACTGTTTCATACCAGTGCTTCTTAGGTTGAGTATCTTTCTTAGGCGGTGTTTTGGTTTCGGATGTTAGGATATGCGTTCTTTCTTTGTCCATATCTGTGGTATCGCCCACGACAGCTTCTTCATTTGTCGCAAGTTCTTCGATTTGAGCCATCAGGTTAGCGTAATCACTGATGATTTCATCACACCTGACCCGGCAGAGTGTGCGTTGCTCCTTGTGATGGGCTTGGATAGTTTCTGCAATAGCAGAAACTTGCTCGGCGTTCAAAACGCCGCCATCTGCTGCAAAAGACTGAATTTCATAAGAAAGCGCACCATTGCACACGAAAATTTTCTGATAGTTATCCTGCACATGAGCTTTTTCATTGGGTAACAGAAGAATGTTATGGTAGTTTTCGGGGACCAAGTCTTGCAGATATTCCCGAAGGAGTGCTTCCTTGATGCTCATCTTGTCTGCAAGGCTGTAAGCAATTCCGCCTTCGTTTTTTGTCAGCAAGCCGCCAGGCGTAATTGTAATGTCTCCATCCCAATTTTTGACCTCAATGACAAACAAACCATACGGTGCTATGACAATGGCATCATACTCAGCCTGAGCATCCACATCCTCCAACTGCGTGTTGTAAAGGATTCGGATGCTTTTATCAAACGAGAGAAGTTTCAAAGACTTTCTGGCCGTTCGTTCACCGCTCATCCCCTTGATATAGGTGCCAATCATATAGCTGAGGTCATGCATATTTGCTTCAAAACGGCAGTATGTATCGCTCTGCGCCAAGCCGTACTCCTCAGCCAAGGTTTTGAAATGCAACATAATGTCCTTATCACGGAGTTTTTCAGCATGAGTCTTTTCAAAGACACCTCTTGCCATCGCGGATTGCAGCTCTTTCAGGTGGTCTACTACTTCCTGATTGGTGTAGAGCTGGTTCGGATTGGTGCCAAGTCCCTGCAAGGATGTGACAATTTGTTCGACACACTTATTCATTGCTTTCCTTCTCCTTTTCCATTGATTCTTGCTGGTGGTTGCAATAAATCTGTATCGCTCTGGAAATGAACCAGCAGATACCTTTTCCTCTGCCATTTTCAAGTGCATCTTTTACCTCTTGGCTATCCAGTAAAGCCGAAAAAAGTTCCAACAATTTTATCTGTGTGCCTTCAGAAAAGACGCCAACATCCATAATCATTCCATGGAGTTTTTTAACCTCATTCTGTACTTCCTTTGAGCCAGTCGTAAATCGTTTCATGCCGTAATTCTTGAAATTATCTATTGTTTTCCAAAATGTCGTCTTCCCAAAACAGTTGATATTTTTAACGTATTCCATCCACTGTCCGTAGCAATAAAACGCAACGGCATCTGTAATGTATTGAGTGCCATTTTTTCTAAAGGCCTCATTGATAGAATCCTCACAGTCTATGATGGCCGTAGCATATGTATATGTTCGCAGCCATGATTTAATTATAGAGCCCTGAATAATTTCAGCATCAATACTTTGCATGATTGATATTTGCTTTTGAACATCGGTGCTTTTATAAGAAAACCCATTTAGATAATAACTTTCTATTTTCTTAAGAGCAGTCATCCACTGATTTTCTGCTTTCCTCGTTGGCCAATCAACCAAAATTTCTTCCCAACATCCTTCTGATATTTCTTGTTCCCAGTCTATCTGTTCTGCAAATCTATCAATGGAAGAAAAAATTTTTGTTGCAGCTGCTACGTTTATATCATAAGGAAGAGCCTCTAGCACGCCATTTTGCCCCGTCCAAATATCCGAAGGTAATATATCCATTTCATTGTATGTCCGTGCAACCTCAATCATCGCTTCCAGCTTTCTCCTTTTTTCTTCCAGCTTGACTATCTGATCGGCAATTGCATCGTGCTTGTTATAACTAGGATCGGTAAAGGCTTTTCTTATCTGCTCCTTATCGTATTCAAGTTCCCGATAAAAACGAATCTGCCACAGACGTTCAATTGTCGCTTCATCGTACAAGAGATGCCCGTACTTATCGGTTGTTGTTGGCGTTTTTGTCAAACCTGCTTTTTCGTACTCTTGTATCACACGTCTTGTCATCCCAACCAAATCAGTAACTTGCTTCAGCGTTTTCATGGTCTAGCACCTCCTGTAATTGAAGCATAAATCTGCACGGACCGTGCAGTCAAGGGGTGAAATCAAAAATTTTGCAAAAAAATCCCGGCAGGTACACCATCATAAGATGGCATACCTGCCGGATTCTGTTTTACAGGCTGGTGCAGCTACTACACCAATCCGCTGATTCACTTGTTACACCACACCGCTTTGTAAGGC
>ENA-ORTS01001457-ORTS01001457.1-human-gut-metagenome-genome-assembly--contig:-NODE-1457-length-16022-cov-15.504666_pt1 | contig 16022 bp, 9 predicted proteins | sample MGYA00241911_ERZ509186 | MGnify/ENA primary metagenome ERZ509186 (study PRJEB26280, sample SAMEA2338852) | human gut metagenome | biome: human gut; feature: human-associated habitat; material: faeces...
GGAAGCAAGACGTTACGTAGCTAACGATTTCCTTAACTTAATAGCATTACCCCAAAAACGGACAGCCGCAACTATCCGTTTCCCTTATTTCTTTTCTTTCTTGCGTTTCTGTCTCATATTCCGCCCCTTGTGTCCGAGCGCTTTATGCTCTTTCTTCTTGGTCGGCTTGTACATGCCGGGCGTCACGACCTTCTTCTTCGGCTTGCCTGCCTTCACGCGGCGGACATTCCCCTTCTCATCATAGCGGGTGATGGTCTCTTCAATGGATTTTTCCAGCTTCCGGAGAAGGAATCCATCCTCCGGCGTCGCATAGGTGATGGCGATCCCCTTCGTACCGGCGCGGCCGGTGCGGCCGATGCGATGGATATAGTATTCGAGATTTCTTGGGATCCCGTAATTGAAAACATGCGTAATGCCTTCGACGTCAAGCCCGCGTGCCGCGATATCGGAGGCAACGAGCACCTGAATGCGTGCTTTCTCAAATTCGCGAATGACCTGATTTCTCTGGCTCTGGCTCATATCCCCATGGATCTCATCCACGATGAAGTCCGTCTCCTCCTGCAGCTTGCCGGCGAGCTCATGCGCCTCCTCACGGGTATTCGTGAAAACGACGGCCATGTACGGATTCATCTCCGTCAGATGACGGACGAGGAGCTTGAACTTGCGCGGGAGAGTCGTCTCATAGATGCGCTGCTCGACCGTCGACGCAGTCGCTTTTTCTGCGACATCAAGGAAGGCCGGGTGGTGCATATACTTTCTGGCGAGGCGCTTCGCATCGTCAGGCATCGTCGCAGAGAAGAGCAGGAGCTGGCGCTTCTTCGGCGTCTCATCGATCAGGGCTTCGATATCTTCGCGGAACCCATTCGCCAGCATCTGGTCGGCTTCATCCAGGATGACCGTCTTCACATTCGAAAGGTCGAGGCTCTTTCTGCGGATATGATCCAGAAGGCGCCCGGGTGTCCCGATGATGACATGCGGGTCACGCTTCAGCTTCTGCAGCTGGTTCTCGATCGTGCGTCCGCCGATGATATCTGCCCCATCCACACCGCACTCGATGGCAAAGGGGCGCATCACGTCAAAGACCTGCTTGGCAAGCTCGCGGGTCGGTGTCATGATAAGCACCTGCGTCATGGCTTTGTCTGTTTCTACGCGCTGAATGACCGGCAGCAGATAGGCCAGCGTCTTCCCTGTCCCGGTCTGCGAACGGCCGATCAGATCACGTCCCTTGAAAGCGTTTGGGATCGCGGACATCTGGATGGGCGTCGGGGTCTTGATCCCCTGTGTCTTCAAAAGTTTCGTCAGCGTCTCATTCACGCCAAGCGCAGCAAATACGTTCATAGGTCCTCCTGTGGAAATCGTTATTTGATAAGTGATTCATGGTTGGTTGGAAATCGGGAAAAGGTCGGCAGGTAGAGCGGTGTAGTGCGGCGCATAGCATAAAAACGCGAAAAATTTCCCGATGCCATGTCGCCGCCCCCCTCCCATGAACGCTATTAAGTTAAGCGGCAGAACGTTCTTGGCTCCCCATCGGGGGAGCTCCCCGAAGGGGTGAGGGGGCTACGTAGCGGTATTGCATGAAAGTGTTGGAATATCGATAGCATCGGACTATTCAACATAGCACGCTATACCGCTAGCATGCCCCTATTGCCTTCGGCACTTCCCCCGAAGGGGGAAGCAAGACGTTACGTAGCTAGCGATTTCCTTAACATAATAGCATTACCCTTCCCATCGGAAAGGGATTTCCGGTCACTTGCCGCCTATTTTTTATGGCTCTTTGCTAATATGACGCCGAGGTCTTTATATCCCGCTGCCCCATTGAGTTCTTCCTTCGCGGCTGCATTCACCAGATCATCGATGGCATATAGGAGCGGCGCTTTGCCTTCATCGGGGGTGAAAAGCATCAGGACATCGAGTCCCTCACTTCCGGGGAAGAAATAGGAGCGGCAATACATGGGGAGCTTCATCCCCTCCGCATTGTAGGTGATCAGCCCGCCTGCGGTATAGACATAGGCCTCATCGACATCCAGGCGGCGGAAAGGCTCCAGCCGAGAAAGCTCTACCTTGATCGAAGAATCCGCAGCAGGGCCGATGGCATTGCGCGCCAGACTCAGTACCGTCTCTTCGATCCCCTTCCGAAGAGGGGATGCCGGATTTAAGAGCGCGCGGTTCATCTGCGTCAGCCGGCGCCAGACATGTTCATCACGATTCATCTTGAAATACGGCTTCAGCGCTTCCGCCATCTCTACAGGGAGCAGCGCGCGAATGATATAGCCGGATGAGAAGCTCTGCTGTTTTTCCAATGTATACTGCAGCTGTCCCATCTGATAAGGAATGTCTTTCTCCATAAAATGGAGTGTCTCCGTCCCCGCTGCCTCCCGGTAGGTGAAGCCTTTGGGAAGCGAAGCGGCCGCGACGGCATTCATATCATACGCTTCTCCCCCCGCAGAGATCCCGCAGGCCAGCGCTAGCGCGAGAAGCAAACATTTCCATTTCATGGAAAATCCCCTTTCAAAAGTAAATGCAGCGGTGAAAAAGGCTTACGCTGTCCTGCCTAGATGGAGCGCACATCATAAAGCGGAAGCACCACGCATTTTGAAATCATCGCACCCTTTCGCTGCTATCTCATCTCTTCATCCGATAGAATCCATACAGCAGGAGATCCGACAGCTGTTCGGCCGCCGCGTGGCTGCCATTCACCTCGATCAGATAGTACTTATCCCCCGCTTTCAAAAGATTGGCAGAGATCCAAAGGGGAAACGACAAGCCCTTTTCATTCGTCAGGATGACCTTCGCCTCCTGTCCCCAGCGGTAGGTACCGTCTTCATTTTTGAAAGCACGCCAGGGAACGAATTTCAAGATCTTCACGTGTATAGATGGACCTTTTTTCTGAGAGAGTACCTGATCCACCAATGCCTGGAACTCCGATGTCTGGATCTTCGGCATTCCAAAGAGCGGGGTCGGACGCTTGGCATCCTCAAGGAAAGCCGTAGACCAGAAGCGGGCTGCCTTCGGATGCCCCTCATGGAAGAAATCCTTCTCCGTCCCCGAGATGACATAGATGCCCGCACTGTATGTCCCGCGCACATCCGTCTTGCGTATCTGGTACATGTGCATCGAGTCATAGGGATACGGTGCTTTCTCCGGATACAGCTGCATACCGGGCGGTACCGTCAGGATCGACCACATCGCAGCACGCGCCGATCTCCCATAATTTTTCCGGTGTGTTCCTTCGATCATGAACCGAGAAAGCTCTGACCCGCCGCCATCCGTGACCGTCACGTCCTTGGGAAATGGCAGGCGGCCGAGCCCATCGATCACAAGATCCTCCGCGGAAGACAGTAGGGAGCCGCCAAAGACAAGCGCCGCGGAAAGCGCGAGTGGAAACAGTTTTTTTATCATGGCGTCTCCTTGAAAAAAGTACAGGGTGAGCCCCGGGGGGCATGCCGCCCCTTGACTACGATTGAAAGCTCTGCTCGAATGAGGAATGAAGTTGGAGGCTTCGCCGCAGTATAAAGGCGGGCGATGCTCGAAGGTGAGTGGGTAGCAGGTTTTCCGTTTGGTAGTTCCAAACAACGATCGCCTGACCACGAATGACAAAGATTTCTCGCTGCTCTGAAAATGACGATAAGAGTCTGACGTCTCCTAGTTGCCAGTCACCAGTCACTGTCATATCTATTCTATTGTAGAGAATCTCGAAGAAATTCGCAAGAGGAAAGCACGGTGACCTGCGGCAAGTAGCTGCTGCCCAGTAAATACGCCGGATCGTGCAGAATACCCTCCATGCAAAAAGCAGTCCTCACGATGTGAGGACTGCTTTGGCTATGCCTGATGCATCAATTATTCCGCATCGGATCCGGTTTCGAAGGATTCACCCTTATGGATGACATTCAGCTTGCGGTAACGGGACATGCCGGTACCGGCCGGAATAAGTTTGCCGATGATGACATTTTCCTTGAGGCCGAGGAGCGGATCTTCCTTGCCTTTGATCGCTGCTTCGGTGAGGACACGGGTGGTTTCCTGGAAGGAAGCGGCGGAGAGGAAGGAGTCCGTCGCAAGAGCTGCCTTGGTGGTACCAAGGAGCAGGTTTTCGCCGACGGCTCTGTCTTTGCCTTCGTCGTCAAGACGCTGGTTCATCGCACGGAATGCGACGATATCGACAGTCTCGCCCGGGAGCCAGCCGGAGCCGCCCGGTTCGGTGATCTTGATCTTACGCAGCATCTGATGGACGATGATCTCGATGTGTTTATCGTTGATCTCTACGCCCTGGCTGCGGTAAACCTTTTGGACTTCCTTGACGATATAGTTCTGGGTTGCCTGTACGCCGAGGACATCAAGGATATCGTGCGGGTTGATGTTACCTTCAAAGAGGCGGGTGCCGGCTTTGATAAATTCACCGTTTGTGACGGAGATCTTCTTCGCTACCGGGATCTTTTCGCTTTCCGGGGCGATTTCCGGATCATTGCTGGTGATGGTAATGATCTTGACATTCGGGTTATCTTCCGCACTGGTGATGGAAACCGTGCCATCGATACGGGAAATGATCGCATTGCCCTTTGGCTTGCGGGCTTCGAACAATTCTTCGACTCGTGGAAGACCCTGTGTGATATCTTCTGCAGAAGCAACGCCGCCGGTATGGAAGGTACGCATGGTCAGCTGGGTACCCGGTTCGCCGATGGACTGTGCAGCGATGATGCCGACTGCTTCGCCGATCTCTACGTGACGGCCAGTTGCCAGATTTCTGCCATAGCACTTCGCGCAGACGCCGTGAGCGGAGTGGCAGGTAAGGATGGAACGAACCTTCAGCTTGTCGTAGTATTTCTGGATTTCTTCTGCCTGGGCATCGGAAATTTCTTCATTCTTCTTCGCGATGACTTCGCCGGTGGTCGGGTTCACGACATCTTCCAGCGGGCAGCGGCCTGCGATGCGGTCAGCCAGAGACTCGATCGGCTGGCCTTTTTCTTCGATGAGGGAGACTTCGACGCCTTCCGCTTCATCCATACGGACTTTGAGCACCGGGATATCGGAAACGAGGATCTTCTCTGCGACATCGCTGTCGATGACGGTGCCTGCCGGGAAGAGGACATTGCCTTGGCGGTCATAGGCATCTTCTTCGAGTTTCTTGCCTGCGAAGTGGACAGTCAGATGATGGCGCATAGCACGATTGTATTCAGCGACAGCATCCTGTGTGCCGAGGTCAAAGGTCTTCGGTTCTGCGGCTTCGATGCCGTCAGCGGTCGGGATGATGACGGAAATATGTTCTACGAGGTGACGGTTCAGCAGGGTCACATCGTCCGCATCGAGGGTCTTGCCCTTGACGAGGAGGATATCTCCATTTCTGCGGTCGAGGACATCTTCATCCAGAACTGCGCCGAGGAACGTCTGCTTGAGGCCCATGATGGTCTTCTTGACTTCCGGCTGGGAGGCGATGAGGCTCTGTTCTCTGTCGAAATTCAGGACCTGTACGTCGCAGTCTTCTTCGCGAACGATGACGTCCTGGGAAACGTCGACCAGACGACGGGTAAGGTAACCGGAGTCTGCGGTACGGAGTGCGGTATCGGCAAGACCCTTACGAGCGCCGTGGGAAGAGGTAAAGTAATCGAGGACGGTCAGACCTTCACGGAAGTTTGCCTTTACAGGGAGTTCGACCGTCTTACCGGAGGTATCGGCGATCAGGCCGCGCATGCCGGCCAGCTGACGGATCTGGTTATCGTTACCACGGGCGCCGGACTGGGCCATCATGGTCAGCGGGTTGAACTTCACCATGGAGCTCTTCATCGCAGCACCGACTTCGTCGGTCTTCTTGCTCCATACTTCGACGACTCTTCTGTATCTTTCGTCATCGGTCATGAGGCCGCGGCGGAAGAAGCGTTTGATCTGTTCGACTTTTTCATCGCCGTCTTCCAGAATCTTATCCTTTTCCGGTGGTACAGCGACATCGTAAATGCCGATGGAAATACCAGAGATCAAAGCGTAGTGGAAGCCGAGGGCTTTCACGGAGTCGAGCAGGTCGCCGGTCGCCTTGAATCCGAGTTTTTTGAAGCAGTCATTGACGAGCTTGCCCATCTGCTTCTTTCCGATGGTGACGCCGAGACCATTATTTTCGACGGTATAGGTATTGCCGTTTTCATCAAGGCGCTTTTCATGACGCTTGTAGAAGAAACGCAGTTCTCTCGGGATCGCATAGTTGAAGATCAGGCGGCCCGGGGTGGTGATGACAAGATCATCATCAGATTCATTGAATCCATCCGGACGATCTTCCTTCGGGATGAAGACCTTGATGAAATCATGGATCTTGATCTGATGCAGGTTGTAAGCCAGCATGACTTCGTCATAGCCGGTGTAAGCGCGAAGCTTGGAGGTGTCCATCTCATCTTCGGCTTTCTTCCACTGCTTCATGACATCGAATTTCGCCTTCGGATTTTCTTTCTTTTCTTCGTCGGTGAAATCGACCTTCGTATCGTTGGCAGTCTGTACGATGGTGAGGTAGTAAGAGCCGAGGATCATATCCTGCGAAGGAATAGCGACTGGCTTGCCGTCCTTTGTGGACAGGATGTTATTGATGGAGAGCATCAGGGTGCGTGCTTCAGCCTGTGCTTCGACGGACAGCGGCAGATGGCAGGCCATCTGGTCACCGTCAAAGTCGGCGTTGTAGCCTGGGCATACGAGCGGATGCAGCTTGATCGCACGGCCTTCCCAGAGGATCGGTTCAAAAGCCTGAATACCGAGTCGGTGCAGTGTCGGTGCGCGGTTCAGGAGGACCGGGTGTTCTTTGATGACATCGCCAAGGACTTCCCAAACTTCCGGAGCGAGCTTATCGACCTTCTTGCGTGCTGCCTTGAGGTTGCTTGCGACGCCTCTCTTGATGAGTTCATGCATGATGAACGGTTTGAAGAGTTCGATGGCCATTTCCTTCGGCAGGCCGCACTGGTACATTTTGAGTTCCGGGCCGACGACGATAACGGAACGGCCGGAGTAGTCGACACGTTTGCCGAGAAGGTTCTGACGGAAACGGCCCTGCTTGCCCTTCAGCATGTCGGAGAGGGATTTCAGCGGGCGGTTGCCCGGGCCAGAGACGGCGCGTCCGCGACGGCCGTTATCGATCAGGGCATCGACAGCTTCCTGAAGCATACGTTTTTCGTTTCTGATGATGATTTCCGGAGCACCGAGTTCCAGAAGTCTCTTCAGACGGTTATTTCTATTGATGACGCGGCGATAGAGGTCATTCAGGTCGGAGGTGGCGAAACGGCCGCCATCGAGCTGGACCATCGGACGCAGATCCGGGGGAATGACCGGCAGGACAGAGAGGATCATCCATTCCGGCTTGTTTCCGGAGTGCAGGAAGGCTTCGACTTCTTCGAGGCGACGGATGCATCTGACCTTGCGCTGGCCACTGCCTTCTTCGATCTCTTTCTGCAGTGCTTTTTCCAGCTTCGGCAGATCGAGCTCTTTCAGCAGGTACTGGATGGCTTCTGCGCCCATCTGGGCTTTGAATGCTTTCTTGCCATAGGTAGCTACGGCATCCTGATATTCCTGTTCATTCAGGACCTGGCACTTGGACAGGTTCGTATCGCCCGGATCAAGGACGATATAAGCTGCAAAGTACAGGACTCTTTCAAGCTGGCGAGGAGAGATCTCAAGGATGAGGCCGATACGGGACGGTGTGCCCTTGAAGTACCAGATATGGGAAACCGGGCAGGCCAGAGAAATATGGCCCATGCGTTCACGGCGGACTTTGGAAGAGGTGACTTCGACACCGCACTTATCGCAGATGGTGCCTCTGTAACGCATCTTCTTGTACTTGCCGCATTTGCATTCCCAGTCTTTGGTCGGTCCGAAAATCTTTTCACAGAAGAGGCCGTCGGTTTCTGCCTTCAGGGTTCTGTAATTGATGGTTTCCGGCTTCGTCACTTCCCCGTGAGACCATTCAAGGATCTTTTCCGGAGAAGCGATACCGATTTTCATGGAATCAAATTCATTTACATCTAACAATTGATTAGCGCTCCTTTCCGGAATCAGTCATCCTGGCTGTCATTCGTAAAGCCAAGTTCTGTATCAAGATCAGTTTCACCAAAGCCGGCTTCTACGGGAGCCTGTGCATTGGCTTCTGCTTCGAGTGTATCATTGAAGGATGCGACATCATCGCCGGCGTTTTCGATAGCACCATTCATGTGGCTTTCCATGTCGTTTCTGGAATCGGAAACGGCATCATCACCTTCCATGGCTTCTTTCAGTTCATCCTTATGCCATGGCTGTCCACCGCCGTAGCCCTGTTCCAGATCGCTTTCATCGAGCTCTTTCAGGACGACTTCATCGCCATTTTCATTCAGGATACGGACGTCGAGACCGATGGACTGGAGTTCCTTCATGAGGACCTTGAATGATTCCGGTACGCCCGGACTCGGGATGTTTTCGCCCTTGACGATCTTTTCATAGGCTTTGACACGGCCGATGACATCATCGGACTTCACGGTCAGGATTTCCTGCAGCGTGTAAGCCGCGCCGTAGGCTTCCAGAGCCCAGACTTCCATTTCACCGAAACGCTGGCCGCCGAACTGTGCCTTGCCGCCCAGCGGCTGCTGGGTAACGAGGGAGTATGGGCCTGTGGAGCGGGCATGGATCTTATCATCAACGAGATGATGGAGCTTTAACATGTATTTCCAGCCAATGGTGACCTGATTGTCCAGTTTTTCACCGGTACGGCCATCATAGAGGTCCGTCTTCGCACCGGCAGGGAGGCCTGCTGCCTTCAGTGTCGCTGCGAGGTCTTCATCTCGGCAGCCGTCGAAGACCGGGGTCGCGATATGGATACCGGACTCGGTCGGTTCAGGCATACCGTATTTTTCGAAATCATAGCCGCAGTCGATGAGGCGCTGCTTCATTTCTTCATACTCCGGAGATCCGACACCGGCTGCCATTGCCGCATGGATCTCTTCGCCGAGCATGTGGCAGGCCCAGGAAAGATGGATTTCCAGGATCTGTCCGATGTTCATTCGGGACGGTACGCCCAGTGGGTTCAGCACCAGATCGACCGGACGGCCATCCGGGGTGAACGGCATATCTTCGACAGGCATGATGCGGGAGCATACGCACTTGTTGCCGTGACGGCCTGCCATTTTATCACCTTCACGGATCTTACGTTTCTGCGCGATGTAGACACGGACGAGCTTGTTCACGCCCGGTGCCAGCTCATCACCATTTTCACGGGTGAAGACCTTGACATCGACGACCTTGCCGAATTCGCCGTGCGGCACACGCAGAGAGGTATCACGGACTTCTCTTTCTTTGTCACCGAAGATCGCACGCAGCAGTCGTTCTTCCGGCGTCAACTCCGTCTCGCCCTTCGGGGTGACCTTGCCGACCAGGATATCGCCTGGACGGACGTCAGCGCCGACCATGATAATGCCGTTTTCGTCGAGGTATTTGACAGCGTCTTCCGAAACAGAAGACAGCTGACGGGTGATCTCTTCCTCGCCCAGCTTCGTGTCGCGGGCATCGCATTCATATTCTTCGATATGAATGGAGGTGTACAGGTCATCCTTGCAGAGACGTTCGGAGATCAGAACGGCGTCTTCGTGGTTGTACCCTTCCCAGGATACGAAAGCTACAAGTACATTGTGGCCGAGGGCGAGTTCGCCGCCATCGGTCGCCATGCCGTCTGCCAGCGTGTCTCCCGCTTCTACGCGGTCGCCCTTGGATACGATCGGGTGCTGGTTGATGCAGGTGGACTGGTTGGAACGCATGAATTTGATGATGTCGTAGGTATCAAGCTCGCCATTGTCAGCGCGAACGATGATCTGGCGGCCCGTGACTCTTTCGACAGTGCCGGCACGCTTAGCGAGGATGCAGACGCCGGAGTCCTGACCAGCGACCCATTCCATGCCGGTGCCGACGAGCGGTGCTTCCGGACGCAGGAGCGGTACAGCCTGACGCTGCATGTTCGCACCCATCAAAGCTCGGTTCGTATCATCGTGTTCGAGGAATGGAATGAGGGAGGTACCGATGGAGACGACCTGCTTTGGAGATACGTCCATCAGCACGACTTCTTCCGGTTCCGCTTCGAGTACGTCCGGGCCGCGGCGGCTCGCTACATTTTTATGAACGAAATGACCTTCTGCATCGAGCGGTTCGCTCGCCTGTGCGATGATCTTATCTTCTTCGATATCAGCGGTGACATATTCACACTTATCAGTGACGGTGTGTGTCTTTTCATCGATCAGACGGTACGGTGTCTCGATGAGGCCGTACTTGTTGATGACGCCGTAGTTGGACAGAGAGGAGATCAAGCCGATGTTCGGACCTTCAGGGGTTTCTACCGGGCACATACGTCCATAGTGGGAGTAATGTACGTCGCGGACTTCGAAGCCTGCACGTTCACGGGAAAGACCGCCAGGTCCCAGAGCGGAAAGACGACGCTTATGCGTGAGTTCGGCAAGCGGGTTCGTCTGGTCCATGAACTGAGACAGCTGGGAGCTTCCGAAGAATTCCTTGATAGCAGCTACGACCGGGCGGATATTGACGAGCGCCTGTACGCTCATCTTATCCTGGTCCTGGGTGGTCATTCTCTCGCGAACCACTCTTTCCATACGGGTGAGACCGATACGGAACTGGTTCTGCAGGAGCTCACCGACGCAACGGACGCGACGGTTGCCCAGATGGTCGATGTCATCACTCTTGCCATAGCCCTGCATCATGTTCAGGAGATAGTCAATGCAGGCGATGATATCGCAGATCTCCAGTGTGCGGTAATTGTCTTCGCGGTTGCCGGAAGAGCAGATCACCTTGACCGGGGTGCCATCATCCTTCTGTGTCATGACTTCGACCTGATCATAGGAAGAGAATACACCGCTTTCTTCGATCCTTGCGATCGCTTCTTCATCGATGGTGCTGTTGCCTTCGATGACCACTTCACCCGTTTCCATATTGACGATCGGACCTTCGGTCTTGTGACCGAGGAGACGGTTCTTCCAAGCCAGCTTCTTATTCAGTTTGTAACGGCCGACCTTCGCGAGATCATAACGGCGCGGATCAAAGAAGAAATTATGGAGTAGCGTCGTACCACTATCTTCGGTAGCCGGTTCACCCGGGCGGAGCTTATGATAGATCTCGATCAGAGCGGCCTTTTTGTCCGTGGTGCTGTCTTTTTCCAGCGTCTTTTCGATATGGATATCATGATCGAAAAGCTCCAGGATCTCTTCATTGGAAGAGTAGCCCAGCGCACGGATGAGGACAGTGACCGGCATCTTACGGTTGCGGTCGATACGGACGGAGACGGAGCCGGCCGGATCCGATTCCAGCTCGATCCACGCGCCGCGATTCGGGATCAGCTGCGCGGTATAAATCTCCTTGTCAAAAGCATCTCTTTCGCGCTTGTAGTATACGCCAGGAGAACGAACCAGCTGGGATACGATGACACGCTCGGCACCATTGATGATGAATGTGCCCGTGTCCGTCATGACCGGGAAATCCCCCATGAACAGATCGTGCTCTTTCAGCTCGCCGGTTTCCTTGTTTTCCAGACGCGTCTTCACGTACAGCGGAGCGGAGTAGTTCACATCCTTCGCCTTGCACTGTTCGATATTGTACTTGCCCTTGCCGAAATAGAAATCGCCAAAGTGCAGCGCCCATTTCTTAGCGCTGTCCTCGATAGGAGAAATATCTGCGAAAACATCCTTCAGCCCTTCCTTGCAGAACCATTCATACGACTTCGTCTGCAGATCGAGCAAATGGGGCATCTTCAGTACTTCCTGCGATCTGGCATAGGTGTATCTCTTCTTCTTCCCCACCACGACAGGTCTGAACATCTTGCTGTTCGGCATTCCTTGCCTCACCCTTTCATAAAAACAACATGGCTTTCTTCCTTCCGGAAAAAAGAAGCAGGAAATCGAACCAATCATCGAGTCCCTGCCTGCCTCCGGAAGCATTACATCACCTATTATATACACTCTATTAAAAGAACCGTTGCGAATAAAAATTATATCATACGAAGTCAATATTCGCAACATTTCCCGCGAAAACCCGCATAAAGATTTCTTCTATAATGCATATCGTTTATTTTCTTTTATAGAAATTATCATACACCATATAAAAGTTTTTATGCGTCATTTTTTCTATTGACTTTTTCAGGATCTTCGTTCCGGCTTATTCTAGCATTGTGCTCTGAAAAATGCAAGGGGATCGGCGGCCAGTGAGCGATGACGACTCGCCAAGAAGAGGTGCTGATCTTCACGGAGGAGTGTTTCCGGAAAAAGCCCCTCTCATCTAATTTGCTCACCGATACCCCGAGTAAACATTCGCATTTCATATTGGTAAATTAAAAGCGGAAAGCGCATAATGAATGAAACGATTCCCCCGTCACTTCACAACAAGGAGGTCCCATGGAAAAAGAAAAGAGAACGCTCAAGAAAAGAAAAGGCTTCATGCTCCTGGAGCTCATCATAGTCGTCGCGATCATCGGCATCCTCGCCGCCGTCGCCATTCCGAACCTCGTCGGCATGACCGACGAAGCGAAGGTCGCCAAGATCCAGTCTGATCTTTCCACCATCGGCACCGCCATGGAAGTCTACCACGTCAAGAAAGGCGGCACCTACCCCGCCGACCTCTCCACTCTAGCAGGCGATAACGGCTATCTGAAAAAAGTCCCCGAACCGCCCACGGGTGCCGGTGCTTATACCGTAGGAAGTAAAGGCGAAGTCACCTGCACCTTTAATGGCGTCACCTACTCCTCCTTCGGCACATCGACGGGGAGTGCAGACAGCAATACAGGAAAATAATCACTCACAAAAAGCGCGCCCTCACACTGATATGATCCCCCCCTAAAGCAGACAACGTAAATAATCAAACTGCTTTAGGGGATTTTCAATGCCCAAATGAAACGCCGTGATCCCGGAGCGCAGGAAGTAGCGTATGGAGTACCGTGTTTCCCGTTTTCCCATGTCCTCCCGTTTCTTCTTGACCGCAAACGAAAAAGATTTCTCGCTTGCGCTCGAAATGACAGTATGGAAAAGCTATGCAGGGACATGGCTCTCCCTCCTTCCTATGGAAGGAGGTGCCCCGAAGGGGCGGAGGTTGGCTCACACAGCGGAATAAAAAGGAATGGGTAAGGAGCATTTTCTCATATCGCCTTCCCAAGCACAGGGCGCGCTTTTGTGCGTGATTGACAGCTTATAAGCCTGCGTGCCTTGCAGGAAAGACCACTCTCCCGTAACACAAACTGGTAACTGGTGGCTACAGAGCAAATGACCTACCCTCCCATAAAACGGCAGCGCCCCCGATGCGGATGACATACCAGCAAGCAAAAAACACCAGCCATAAAGACTGGTGTTTTTGCTTGCCATAGCAGGTCTTCAAAAACAACTAGATGGGTGCTATTGGAATAAATAGAGAAGAGTCTTATCTCGGATAGCCTCCCTATGTACACGAAAAGGCCCAGACTTTATCTGAGCCTCTTCGAAGCCTTCAGGGAAATGATTACTTAGCCTGTTTTGCTTCCAGTTCTTCAATTTTCTTCTGCTGCTGATCCATCTTGTCCTGCATAGCACCGATCATTGCGTACAGGTCAGCCGTGGTAAGACCAGTTTCCGTGTGCTTACCGGATTTACCGATTTTGAAGGTCACACCGACATTGTAAGCATTATCACCGCTGGTCAAGGTCGTTCCCATGCTCAGCATGACATTTCTGTTCGGACGGTAGAATGCACCCAGAGCAAATGCATTCTCGCCTTTATAAAAGCCACCTGCGGCAGCAATGTCGAATTTATTGTCCGGATCATAGTCCAGTGGGTGAAGTGCAGCCAGAGCGGATGCCTTGGCGATGCCCTTATTCGCATCGGATTCCACCTGATTGATGCGGCTGTTCAGCACATTATCGCCTGCAATGCGTGCTGCTACTTCATTATCGATGTTGCTCTGCAGCTTCGTGTCTGCGTCTTTGCGTGCTGTTGCTTCTGCATCGATGTTAGTCTGCAGCTTCGTGTCTGCGTCTTTGCGTGCTGTTGCTTCTGCATCGATGTTGTTCTGCAGCTTCGTGTCTGCGTCTTTGCGTGCTGTTGCTTCTGCATCGATGTTGCTCTGCAGCTTCGTGTCTGCGTCTTTGCGTGCCGTTGCTTCTGCATCGATGTTGTCCTGCAGTTTCTTGTCTGCATCTTTGCGATCTTTTACTTCGTTTTCGATAGCAACTTTGTTTTTATCGATGTTAGCGGTATTGTTTTCGATACGGCTGTTAAAATATTTATTTGTTGCATCAGCTTCTGCTTTGTTAGCTTTGATTGCATCAGCGTTAGCTTTGATTGCGTCTTTGTTAGCAGCGATAGCCTGGCCGTTTGCTTTGATGGAAGCATCTTGTGCTTTGTTTTTGCCGTCTTGAGCGTCCAGTTGCTCTTGAACTTTTGCAGCGTTGCTGTCGATTTTAGCGTTCAGCTTCTTATCCGCATCTTCACGAGCTGCTGCTTCTGCTTTATCAGCATCAATGCGTGCATTTTTCTCTTGAGTAATCTTATCATCTAAGATTAAGCTGTCATATTTACGAGCTTTTACTTCGTTACCAATTGCTTCTTTATTTGCTTTGATATCTTCGCCAAGTTTGTTGTCAGCTTCTACGCGTGCATTTTTCTCTTGAGTAATCTGTTCACCCAAGTTTAATTCAGCAACTGTACGTGCATTTCTTTCTTGCGTAATTGCGTCTTGACGAGCTTTTACTTCGTTATCAATTGCTTTTTTGTTAGCAACGATGTTTGCTTTATTGGTTTCAACACCCTTATTTACTGCAACCAAATCTTTTTGATTAGCTAAAGCAGTATCTTTCTCCAATTCTGTTTCAGTTTTTACATCATAACCATTAAGCACGTTTACGCCAGAGAATACTTTAACGCCATCGCTGATCTCTGCAGCTTGTGCATCATTTGCAATAAAACCAACGCCACCCAATACTAAGCTGAGTGCAACAGCTTTTGCCAACATCTTTTTCATGATGAACCCCTCTCTCTTAAATTTTAATAAAATAATTCGCCAAACCGGTCAAGGCTACCGATTTCGACGTCCTTTTAAAGATATTTTACCATTTTCATTTTTAATTATCAATAATGCAAGGCCATGGGGTACCGAAAATTTTATGTATACACAGAGGTCTTTAACCTGAGAGTTTAAATTCATTTTTTTGGTTTTTGTCCGATTTATTTTAAACCCTTACCCTTTTCACCTTATAATACAAATTAAGACAATTTATTGTGATTAAAATTTTACAAGCTTAACGTAAAAGCAAACTCAGCTTTTGCACACACTTCTATCTATTTTTTCTCCTGTAATCGGTAATTTCTCCTGCTTGCTTCATTACTTTTCACGCCAATAAAAAGGCGTACATACTCACACTCCATATGTACGCTTCTTTCTTAATCTGTCAGCTTAAAACATGCAAATTTCTTATTTTTTCGGTGTAATAGCCAGCACACGTGCCGGCAAGCCGGTCGCTCCTTCAATACGCGGCCAGGCAGCAACAAGCAATGCTCCCGCAGGTGCAACACGGTCCAGGTTCTGCAGCACTTCAATCTGCAGCTTACCCTTGCCAAGCACATAGCGCTCGCACGCCAAATCTCCTGCCTTGGCAGCCTCTGCCGAAGCATCGGTATCCAGTGTTTCGTGGCCGTTGGCTGCAGCGTTGCGCTCTTCATAAATATATTGCAGCGCCGGCAAAGACCAGCCGGGGAAGTTTTCGCTGCCGTCGTCAGCAATACCGCTCAGCTTATCCATATCCGGCCAATTTTTATACCAGTCGGTACGCAGTGCCACAAAAAGGCGCCGTCGGGAATAGGTCCATATTCCGCTTCATAAGCCTTGATGTCCTCCACCCTTACGGCGTAATGCACATCCTCTGCAACCTTGGCGGTGATATCAATCACGCACAAGGGAAACAGCATCTGCTGCGCACCGAATGCTTCGGATAAAGGCATATCCTTAACAAAGTGACCGGGAAACTTTATCCCAGCTGTCTTTCATGCCATAGTCACCCTATCCGCCCCTTTCGGGCACCT
>ENA-ORTS01001458-ORTS01001458.1-human-gut-metagenome-genome-assembly--contig:-NODE-1458-length-15998-cov-3.673713_pt1 | contig 15998 bp, 10 predicted proteins | sample MGYA00241911_ERZ509186 | MGnify/ENA primary metagenome ERZ509186 (study PRJEB26280, sample SAMEA2338852) | human gut metagenome | biome: human gut; feature: human-associated habitat; material: faeces...
TTTCCTGAACGGGTACGAAAAGCTTTTGCGCTTCTGCTTAAAGCGCAAGGCCATCCCGCTCACACTGGCGATCGTGCTGCTGGCCGTATCGGTCTGGCGCATTGCCACCATGGGCGTGGTGCTCATCCCGGATATGGGCTCCAACCAGCTTTCGATTACGGTAACGGTGCCTGCGGATACCGAAAAAGAGGATGCCTTTGCCACCGCAGACGCCGTGATGGACGCCATTACCAACATTGACGGCGTGGAAACGGTGGGTGCCATGTCCGGCGGCAGCGACAGCACCAGCAGCATGCTGATGATGACCGGAACTGAGGGCACCACGGACAACACCAGCTTTACCTATTATGTTCTGCTGACTGACGAGGGTGCCAGCAACAGCAAGGCCATCCAGCAGCAGATCCTGATCGAGGATGATGTTGGTGCGGCAATGCGGCACGATAGCCGGGGAAAGGCCGCCGCAGGCCACCACGGTGGGAACTTCGCCCAGTTCCTCTCGGTAGCGCTCAATAAGGCCATCCACCATACAGGCGGTGCCCAGCACCACACCGGAGAGCATACAATCCACCGTATTGCTACCGATGGTCTTGATCTTACCGGTACCGAGACCGATGGAGGGCAGCAGCGAGGCCGACCCTGAAAGCGCCTCCAGCGAGATCTTGACGCCAGGGAGGATAGCGCCGCCGATAAAGCTGCGGTCCTCGGTGACGACGGTGATTTTGGTAGCGGTGCCCAAATCGATGATGATGGCTGGCAGGGGGTATTTTTCCGCCGCGCCCACAGCAGTGCAGGCCAGATCCGCGCCCAGGGAAGCGGGTTCATCGATGCGGATATTGAGGCCGGTTTTGACCCCGGGGCCAACCACAATGGTGGGGATATGGCCATTGCCGAGGATGCGGACGGCATCGTGGAATACGGCGGTGAGCGCCGGTACGACCGAGGAGATGGCCGCGCCGGTAAGCTGGGCCGGATCGGACTGATGCAGGCGGAAGATCTGCGAGAGAAGGACGGCGTATTCCGTTTCGGTACGCAGGGGGTCCGTCTTGGCGCGGGCGGTAAAGAGGGCGTTTTTGCCCTCGTAGACGCCAAAGCAGATATTGGAGTTGCCGATATCAATGGTGAGGATCATAGGGTCAATCTCCTTTCAGCGGGGCAGCAGGGCACAAAGACGGTCGGCGGCGGGCTGCATAAAGTCGCCCTCAAACAGCTCGATGGTACCGGTATCCATCAGTGAGGCGAGCGCGGGCTGGATGGGCAGGCGGGCCAGCACCGGAATGTGGTGCTCCGCCGCGATGCTATCAAGGTGGCTTTCGCCGAAAATCGCATGCTGCTTTCCGCAATCAGGGCAGGTGTAGGTGCTCATATTCTCGATGAGGCCCAGAACCGGAACCTTCATCATCTCGGCCATTTTTACCGCTTTTTCCACGATCATGCCGACGAGCTGCTGCGGCGTGGTGACCACGATGATGCCATCCACGGGGAGGGACTGGAATACGGTGAGAGGGACATCGCCGGTGCCGGGGGGCATATCGACAAACATAAAATCGACATCCTTCCAGTACACATCGGTCCAGAACTGGCCCACCGCCCCGGCAATGACCGGGCCGCGCCAGACGACGGGATCGCTTTCCCGTTCGAGCAGCAGATTGATGGACATGACCTGGGTGCCGAAGCGGGAGACGGCGGGCAGCATGACCTCACCGAGGGTTTCGATCTTTTCCCGAAGGCCGAATGCCTGCGGGATGCTGGGGCCGGTGATATCGGCATCCAGGATGGCGGTGCGGTAGCCCAGCCGCTGCATACTGACGGCCAGCAGGCTGGTGACGAGGGATTTGCCGACGCCGCCCTTGCCGCTGACGACGCCGATGACCTTTTTGACGCTGCTCATTTCATTGAGTTTTTTGGAAAAATCCTGCTCGCTGCCGCAATCGTGGCCGCAGGTACTGCAATCGTGAGTACAGCCCATGGGGATGACCTCCTTTTGATTTTGGACAAAAAAATTTTGCCGGCAAAGCCGAAACCGACCATGGAAAGCGGGCGGGCCCGCGGGGCTGGGGCTTTGCTGCCGGGGAGAGTGGGTGCAGAAAGTGGGGCGCCCCGCAGGGGCGGCGGTGAAACCGCCGGGACGGGCGAAGCCCGTCAGGCCCGTTCCCGAAGGGAACGGGTCCCCTGCGGGGCGCCCTTCCGGCGGCTGTCACAGATTCTGTTCAGATATTAGTAAGCCTTACCCCAAATGATCATGTGCTTGGCGGGGCGGCCGCAGCAGACACAGGTAGAACCGAGATTCTCCTGCTCCAGCGGCATGCAGCGGCTGGTAACGCCGATCTCGTCCTTCATGCGCAGCTCGCAAGCAAGGTCACCGCACCACATGGTCTTATAAAAGCCGTTGGTGCCATCAGCGACCTTGTGCATCTCGGCCATATCGTGGGCAACATAGGTGTTGGCTTCGCGGTTGGCGAGGGCTTTCTGATAGAGGCTGTCGTGGATCTCCTGCAGCAGGCGGGTAATCTCGCTTTCGAGATTCTCCAGCTTGACAAAGGTCTTTTCACGGTTATCCCGGCGAACCAGCACGCACTGGCCGGCTTCGATATCCTTGGGGCCGATCTCCAGGCGAAGGGGTACGCCCTTCATCTCATACTGGGCGAACTTCCAGCCGGGGCTGTTCTCGGAAAGATCTATGTCTGCACGGAAGTTCTTTTTGAGGCGCTCACACAGGGCGGAAGCGGTCTCGGCAACGCCCTCCTTATGCTGGGCGATGGGGACGACCATGACCTGGATGGGAGCGACAGCGGGGGGCAGCACCAGACCGTTATTATCACCGTGGGTCATAATAATGGCGCCGATGATGCGGGTAGACATACCCCAGCTGGTCTGGTGAGGATACTGCAGGGTATTGTTGCGGTCGGTGAACTGGATATCAAAGGCACGGGCAAAGCCGTCGCCGAAGTAGTGGGAGGTACCGCTTTGCAGGCTCTTACCGTCGTGCATCATGGCCTCGATGGTGTAGGTTTCTTCGGCGCCCGCAAATTTTTCCTTATCGGTCTTGACGCCCTTAACAACGGGGATGGCAAGATATTTCTCACACATCTCTGCGTAGACATTCAGCATGCGCACGGTCTCAGCCTTGGCTTCCTCGGCGGTTTCGTGCATGGTGTGGCCCTCCTGCCACAGGAACTCGGCGCTGCGCAGGAAGGGGCGGGTGGTCTTTTCCCAGCGCATGACACTGCACCACTGGTTATACAGCTTGGGCAGGTCACGGTAGCTGTGGATGATATGGGAATAGTGCTCGCAGAACAGCGTTTCGCTGGTGGGGCGCACGCACAGGCGCTCCTCCAGCTTTTCCTCGCCGCCCATGGTGACCCAGGCGACCTCCGGGGCGAAGCCTTCCACATGATCCTTCTCTTTCTGCAGAAGGCTCTCCGGTATGAGCATAGGCATATAGACATTCTGGTGACCAGTCGCCTTGAACATGCCGTCAAGAATATGCTGGATATTTTCCCAAATGGCATAGCCATAGGGGCGGATGATCATGCAGCCGCGGACGCTGCCGTAATCGACCAGCTCGGCCTTTTTAACGACATCGGTATACCACTGCGCAAAATCGTCCTCCATCGAGGTGATCTCGGCTACCATTTTCTTTTGATCTGCCATAGTATTTCTTTCTCCCTTTCAGTAGGATATATACCTTTATATTATACGGGTTTTTGCGGCATTTGCAAGGGATTGCGGGGATTTTGTGGGGAATTGGGAGGCGGGAGGCCAAAAGAAGCGGGCGGGGGGAGGTACGGCCCGGACACGGCAGAAGCTTGCGGAGGATGCCGGCAAAAAACCCGCCGCGGGCAGGGGCTTCAAAATTTATTTACAATATTTCACCTTTTCGTCACGGCATTTTTACCGACCTTAAAAAAACAGGTCAAGCATTGTTCACAATTTAACGGTATACTAGGAAGCAGTCAAGGGGCCAGGCACCCCACAGAAAGGCAGGTCAGTTCCATGACATATCCGAACGACAACTTTAATGACCGCAACTTTACCACCGGCAATACCGATCTTCCCACCGGGGAGTATCGCTATGATAAAGACAGCATCCATCAGGATGCCGCGTCCGGGCAGGCGCAGCAAACGGCTGCTTCGGGGTATCATCCCTCGGACGCAAACAAAAAATCCACAGGACGGGGCAAAAAGGGTACGGCGCTGCTGCTGGCAGGCTGCCTGGTGCTCTCGATGGTGGGCGGCGCAGGCGGCGCTGTGATCGCTGCCAAGAGCGGCCTGCTGGGCACCGGTTCCACCGTTCTGTATCAAGGGGTAGAGGTCCCTTCCACCAACGGTTCCACCGTCGGCGTCAGTTATTCCGGTGTGGTGCAGCAGGTGGAGGACAGCGTAGTGGCCATCACCACCGAAAGTGTGGCGACCAACTACTTCTTCCGGCAGTATGTCACCCAGGGCGCAGGCTCCGGCGTGGTGCTGACGGCGGATGGCTACATTGTGACCAACTACCATGTGATAAAAGGCGCACAGCAGATCACCGTGACTGCCAATGACGGCAGCACCTATGCCGCCACTCTGGTGGGTACTGATGAGGATAACGACATCGCGGTGCTGAAGGTGGACGCCAAAGACCTGACCCCGGCTATTCTGGGCGACAGTGACACCCTGAAGGTGGGCGACGCCGTGCTGGCCATCGGCAACCCGCTGGGTACCCTTTCCGGCACCGTCACCGATGGTATCGTCAGCGCGCTGGAGCGCCAGGTAACGATAGACGGCAACAACATGACCCTGCTGCAAACCAGCGCGGCGGTCAACCCCGGTAATTCCGGCGGCGGTCTCTTTAATGCCAGCGGAGAGCTGATCGGCATTGTCAATGCCAAATCCACCAGCGATTCCAGCGGCAATGCCGTGGATAACATCGGCTTTGCCATTCCTATCAACAGCGTCAAGACCATCATCGAGGATCTCATCAGCCACGGCTATGTGACCGGTCAGATCGTACTGGGAGTCAGCCTGGTGGATATCACCGATGAGCGCACCGCCCGCTATTACGGGCTGGACAGCACCGGCGTGTATATTCAAAGCGTGGAGTCCGGCTCCATAGCGGATAAAGGCGGCCTGCAGGCCGGCGACCGGCTGCTGAGCTTTGGCGGGGTGGAGGTTTCCACCGCGGATGAGCTGAAAGCGGCGCTGGCCAGCCACAGCGTAGGCGACCGGGTGGAGATCAAGGTCTCCCGCAACGGTCGGGAATACACCCACAGTGTGGTACTGACCGAATATGTACCCAGCAGCGCCACCAATTAACTTGCCAACTTCTCCATACTCCTTTTCAATATCACAGCGAAGCCTCCCCCCGTGAAGAATGGGGGAGGCTTCGCTGGATTTTGTACTTTTCCTCGGCAAAAAAATATGTTAGAATAAAACCAGAAGAAAGAGCTGCCGTGCGGCAGCGCAACGATAGGAGGAATCCCCCATGAGATTTTGCCCGAACTGCAACAGTGCCGTATATGATGACCGGGCGGAGCTTTGCCCAGAGTGCGGCAAGCCGATGAACCAAAATGTATGCCCCAGCTGCGGCCGGCGGCTACAGCCTGGCCAGAAATGTCCTCACTGCAGCGACTGCCGCGCCCACGGCGAACGCTATACCGTGCGAAACCAAAGTCCTGAACAGACTGTCAGCGGCGGACTGAGCATGTGGGCCTATATGGGGCTTATTCTGCTGGCGATGGTGCCGGTCATTGGGCTTATATTTATGATAGTGTGGGCGTGCGGCGTGAGCAGCAACCCCCAGCTGGCCCGCTTTGCCCGCGGCATGCTGCTGGCCAAGGCCGCGCTGTTCCTCATCGGGATCATCTTCTTTTCTGTGATGATGGCTGCCATGCAGCCGCTGCTGAATGAGCTGGAGGACTGGCTGAGCTACTACGGCGATGAATACGGCTACTATGATAACTTTGATGATTCCTACAATTACAATTTTGGCGATGACTATAATGCTGGTGATAACGGCGATCTCTTTGGCGATGACTGGCCCGATTTTTACGGGGAGGAGGCCCCGGCTGCCAATGCCGCGTAAATCATAAAGCAAAAGCCCCCTCCGGGTGTACCGGAGGGGGCTTTTTTATGTGGGATCACTTTTTGAGGGTCTCGCGGCTGCCCTTCCTGGCAGCGGCAGCTACCAGCCCGCCCAGTGCTACGATAGCCAGAAAGTTGGGAATAACCATCAGCTGGTTAAACATATCGGAAAGCTCCCAAGCTAGGTCATTGGATACGCAGGAGCCGAGGAAGATGAGCGCCACAGCGATGATGGAATAGACCGGGACGGCCTTTTTGCCAAAGAGGTATTCCACATTGATACGGCCGAAGAAGTTCCAGCCCAGGATGGTGGAGAAAGCGAAGAACATAAGGCAGATGGCCACGAACAGACTGCCGGCGGTATTACCCATGATGCTGGAGAACGCCAGCTGCGCCATATTGGTCTTGCTGACACCTTCGGCTGCGCCGGAGGCAAGGATCCCGTTGCCGGCATACAGGGTGGAGATAACGACCAGAGCGGTCATGGTGAGGACGACAAAGGTATCAATGAAAACGCCAATCATGGCCACAACGCCCTGCTCGTGCGGGCAACTTACCTTAGCCATAGCGTGGGCGTGGGGAGTGGAGCCCATACCGGCCTCATTGCTGAACAGACCGCGCTTGACGCCCTGGCTGATGGCCTGCTTGAGCGCAAAGCCGAAGCTGCCGCCGATGATGGACTGCGGCTGGAACGCATAGCGGAAAATCATACCAAAGGTCTCCGGGATGAAACGAATGCGGGCCAGCAGCACCACCAGACCGCCAATGAGGTACAGACAGGCCATCACGGGGACGATCTTTTCAGCCCAGGAGGCCACCCGGTGGCTGCCGCCCAGGAATACAAAGGCGGAAAGAGCAGCCACAACAATACCGATGACCCAGGTGGGAACGCCGGTGGCATTGGAGAGCGCCTCACCGATGGAATTGGACTGGACCATGCTGCCGATAAAGCCCAGCGCAAGGATGATGGCTACGGCGAAGAAGCCGGCCAGGAACTTGCCGAAGCCGCCCTTAAAGGCACGCTTGATGTAATAAACTGGGCCGCCGTGGACGCTGCCGTCCGCATTGACCACACGGGTCTCCTGCGCCAGCACCGCTTCCGCATAGATGGTAGCCATGCCGAAGAAGGCGATGATCCACATCCAGAAGATGGCGCCGGGACCACCGATGAGGATAGCGCCGCAGGCGCCGACGATATTACCGGTACCTACCTGCGCGGCAATGGCCGTGGCCAGTGCCTGGAAGGAGGAAAAGCCGCCCTGCTGCTTTCCGCCATGGAGATTGATGTTGCCGAATACCCGGCGCATACCCTCGCCAAAGCAGCGCACCTGCACAAAGCGGGTACGGATGGAGAAATAAAGGCCCGCGCCGATCAGCAGGATGATGAGGATATAATCCGAGAGATAGCCGTTGATTTTTTGTACGATGTTGAGCAATACTGCTTCCATTTGTTTCACTCCTGATTAAAATATTGCAGTGAAAAAAGGATAATAAAAAGGCTGCCCGTCTTTTTTAAGCGGCAGCCTCTGAAGAATAGCGAGCGATCAAACAAAAGATGCTTTGATGACCGCTCTGTCCTTTTGCCTGAGAGATTCGGCGGAAAAACCGCCTTGCACCTTCGGCACTCAACTCAATGAGATTCTCCAGAGCCCCCTCCATATTCAGTCTCTTACGATTCTGAATGTTTCTGCGGGGTCGCTATCGTTATTCACTTGATGTTATTCTACACCATTTTGCAGCTTTGTCAAGAGAAAAATGCAAAATGCGTTATTCTTCCGTGCGGATGCACCGCACCGTTACTCGGGCACGGCCATCGTAGGTGCAGGTAAACAGGGTAAGATCCCACTCCCCAGCCCGCATTTCCTCCACGGCGGTCTCCGGCAGGGTCTCCACCCGGTCCACCGTATAGCGGTAGGTCTGCCCGGCTGCATCGGTAAATAGGACGGTATCCCCGGGACGCAGGGTGTGCAGCGCGGCAAAGTGCCGCCGGTAATTGTGCGCCGCTATGATGATATCATCCCCGGCCAGGGTACCGGCATAGCGGCAGGGTGCCTGGCGCAGAAAATCCATCTCCCATTCGGCCCCCACCGGCAGCTCCAGCGCCAGGGTAGGTAGAGAAAGGATGCCCAGATACTCCTCCCCCTCCAAAGAGACCGTCAGCTCTCCGGCGGGCAGGGTAGGCATCGGCGCTGGAGACTGTCCGATGCTATGTGCCACAGCAGGCAAAATCTTTTGGGTGGCCGCCGCGGCACGGCGTTCCTCCCGCAGATTAAACCCCAATAGGAATGCGGCGGCCAAAATGCACAGGCCGCCCAAAATGATGCAGAACCGGCCGATACGCTCTCGTGTCATGTCGGTTTCCTCCGGCGGCGCAGGCGGCAGCCCACCGCCACCAGCAGCACCCCTATGGCTGCCAGCAGCGTGATAGGCCATTGCAGCAGGCCGGTCTGAGGCAGCTTATCCCCTGGGGTGGGGGCTGGGTTATCCGGTATGATGATGACCGGCGGTTCGGGGGTACCGGAGCGCTCCAGCTTGGGCTCTACCGTTGCAGCGTACTGCCACCCGCCGCCCGCCTGTTGGGCCGGCAGCTCCAGCAGCACCGGGGTGGTGGTATAGGTGCAGCCGCCCTTTTGGTAGGGAGCCGCGCACAACAGATACAACCCGGTGGGCAGCCCCTCTAATGCAGCTTTGCCATCAGCCGCGGTGGTAAGCTGCTTTTCTGGGGAAATGCTTTGCTGCTCCACCCATTGGTCCAGCAGCCCGGCCGCCTGCCGCCAGTCGGCGGCATCCCGCAGGTTCCCCAGCACAATACCGCTATCCTCATAGGCCGGCAGCAGGGTGTGCTCTCCCTGCGGAGAAAGCGCCGCCACCCGGTACAGCGAAAAGCCCATGCCGCTTACTGGCTTATTCTCATAGTGACAGTCAATGGTCAACGCGCACAGCGCGTCAGGATCGGCTGTCTGTGCTATCGCGGGGAGACACAGCAGTATGATCAGGATCAGGGCCAGAACGGCTCTGAGACGCTTTTTCATCAGTTCTCCCCCTTTCTATCACATTGCCCTCTTCGGGCCCGGTTTTCTTTTTCTTGCGGCGCAGCAGCGCCAGGATGAGCAAAATAAGCAGGAACAGCAGCAGCGCGCCGATCAGCAGCTTGCCCTTCCAGCCCAAGCTGTGTACTACCTGCTGGGTCACGGTCACTTCCACCGTTTCCTCCACGGTCTCCAGCGGGATGCAGTGCCCGCGCACCAGCAGCCGGTGGGTATTTACGCCGTAGGGCGTACAGGTCACCAGGGTAACAAGGTCCTCCCCTTCCACCGGGTACAGGTCCTTTACCTCATCCGGCTCCACCACCAGGATCTGATCCACCTCATAGAGGAGCTGCTCCCCCAAAATGCGCAGGGAAAAATGGTCGCCCAGCTGCATTTGGTCCAGATCGGAGAAAAGCAGCGCCGAGGGCAGCCCCCGGTGGCCGGAAAACACCGCGTGGGTGCCCTCTCCGCCCACCGGCAGGGAGGTACCGCCCAGATGCCCGATGCCATGCTGGAGGACCTCCTCCGTGGTGCCGTGGTAGATGGGCAGCCGCACGCTGATGCGCGGGATCTCGATGTAGCCCATAATGCCGCTGCCATCGGGATCCAGCAGGCCCCAGTAGGGGTCCCCCGCAGGCAGCTGCCGCCCGGTAAAGGCATCCCGGAAGGTGGGACTGAGGTTTTTATTGTATTCCTGCGCCGCTTCCCACAACGCGGAGTGATCCTCCGGGGCAAGGGTCGTGGTGCTTTGGGTGTAGTGGGAGATCAGCTGGTTCTGCCGGTGCTGGTTCCACAGGTCGCTGGCCACCGGGTAAAATAGAATCCCCAGCCCCAGCAGAAAAATGAGGATGGCCAGCACGGTGCCCAGCCGGTTTTGTCTTTTTTGTTTGGCTTGTTTTGTCGTCACGAATGGTACTCCTTTGGCAGTAATGCAGCAGGGAAAAAACCGCAAGCCGTTGCAGCGGGCTTGCGGCCTTTTCCTTGCCGCCCATCCCGCCGGGGAGAGAAAGAGGAAAAACCCGGCGGGACGGCAAGAAAATGAGGAGGATGGCAAATTACAGGGTGGTCTTATTCTGCTCCTGCTCATCCTCACGGCGACGGCGGGCAAAGAGGAAGAACCACAGCGCCGCACCCATGCACAGCAGGCCGATCACCGTGAACATCACGGTGCCGACACCACCGGTGGTGGGCAGTACGGGGGTGGAGCTATTGAGAAGGTCGGCTTCAAAGCGATTTTTCTCAGCATTCAGGCTCTTTTTCTGAATCAGTGCGCGATCCGCTTCTTTCGTTTCAGTAAAACCGCCACTGGCCAAATCCTTGACCAGACTTTCGCTGGCATCCCGCTCTGCGGTCAGATCCAGCTTAAAGCCGCCCTTGGGGGCATAGTAGCCGGAAGGAGTCTTGGTTTCCTTCACATAGTAGGAACCGACATCCAGGCCGCGGATGGAAAGGATATTCTTATCATTGCCCATATTGGCATCCATCTGCGCCACGGCGCCTTCCTCGCCCGCCAGTGCGGGACGGTAATAGGCCCCGACATCTCCATTGGCTTCCACCTTTACCATATTGATGGCTTTGGTCATCGCTTCATCGGCATACAGGGTGAAGCCCGCACCGGCCAGGGGCTGGTGGCCGGAACCCGCGTTACTGGGATCAATCAGCTCATTGGATTTCTTAAAGAGGGTAAAGTCATAATTATAAACCGCAGCGGTAGAGTCGGCGGTCGTTTTGGTCTTGTCCGCCTCCATGGAGAATACATATTCCAGCTTGGCAGTTGCGGAAGCCTCAGATTCTGCAACTGCATCCGGGGCTACGGTGGCCTTGAAGTGGAGATAAATCAGCCCTCTGCCGGTGGCAGCATTGCGGATCTTGCTGTAATTCAGCTCAACGGTCAAATTACCGTCGGCACCTACGGTAGTCCCTTTAATGGCACCCTCTACGGCATCGCTATCCGCTTTGGGCAGGGCAGTCGCCTTCATGCTGCCCTCCACATACTTCAGCCCGGCCAGCTGGCAATTTGCAGTCAATTTGGTGATGTTGAAGGAGTTATCGGTGTAGGCCGGAGTGGAAACCTCCATATAGAAATCCATCGTTTCGCCAACCCGGCCACCGGCGGTTTTCTTCCAGTCATCTATATCGCGGCTGTCATCATTTACCCGTACATTGATAGCTGGACCTTCCTCGTGCTTAAATACAGCGGTCAGGTCATCGGCGAGCTCACTGCCGGCGGCATACACCTTTACATTCCCGTTCTTCACCTGCACAAACACGGTAACAGGCATATAGGTACGGTTATTCGCAGCAGTGGTAGATACCAGCAGCAGATAATAGCCGGGCTCCAAAGTCATCTGAACCTTGTTGTTGGCATCGGCAACCTTTTCCACCGGATTGGATGGCAATGTAATAATAGGACTATCCAGAAGTGAGTGACCATTCATCAGGACATAGCTAGCCATCATGCTGGTCAAGCCTTCCTTGGTGGTATCCTTCAATACATTTTCCGGCAGCTTATCGGGCTCCTGATGTTGCAAAAAGTTTATAAATCCATCGTGAAATATGTATTTGTTGTAGTTTTCATCATACCACCCCAGCTTGTACGCCTTCACGGTATCGCCCTCGGCCACCCCGGTAAAGGTAATCTCACGGGAATAGTTCTCCTCCGCCACGGCGGGTACCGCCATGGCCAGCAGCATGGCCAGCGCCAGCAGCAGCGTCAGGCACTTTTTCATTGTCTTTTTCATGTTACTTTCACTCCTTTGGTATCATTGTTATCCACAGCGGCTTCCCTTGGCAGGGGGCGCGCTTATTTCACTTTCTTTCGGCCTGGCAGCAGTACCGCTACGGCCATCAGGGCCGCGCCCGCCAGTGTAAAGGGCACCGTTCCGGCGCCGCCGGTGCTGGGCAGGATATGCAGCTCCTTCAGCTTCAGGGTCAGCAGATAGGTGTATTCCTCCCCCTCGCACTGTTCCAGCTGCCATGCGGTATTCGCTGTATCCAAATAGGTCAGTGTGCCGTATTCGGCCTTTAGGTTGGGGGCGCTGTCCTCCGGCACATAGCCCGTGGGGGTGCCCGCCAGCTGGATGATATAATCCCCGGCAGGCATCTGCTCCAGCAGGGCCGCGCCGGCTTCATTGGTTTTATACAGCATCGGGCTGCCATTATCCCGCGTCACCCGCAGCACCGCCCCGGGGAGTTCCTCTCCCAGTGGGCCCAGCACTTTCAGCTTCAGCCGCAGCCGGGAGGTATTCTTCACCTCGGTAACGGTGGTGCCGCCCGGTGTAGAAATGGTCGCCTTCCCCGCCGCGATCTTCACCGTCCAGGTGAGCTCCGCCGCAGTGTAGCCCACAGGGGCGGTGGTCTCCCGCAGGTAATAGGTGCCGGCCGGCCACTTATCCTCAAACTGCACATCGCCGTTTTCATCGGAGGTGGCTGTTGCCAGCCGCTTGGTACATTCCGCATCAGCATACAGGGTAAATTCCGCGCCCTTTAATGGGTAGCCCTTTTCATCCACCTTTTCAAAGGCGATCTCGCCCCGGATGCCCTCATTATTGACCACCAGCAGAGCCTCCCGCGCAAAGCATTGCGTTCCATCGGCCTTCTGCCACCAGTGCTCCTCCCGGTATTCCTTATCCTCGGCCTGCCGGTACAGGGCCTTGGCATAGGTCACCAGGTAATCCGCGAAGCCATCCTCGGCCACACCGGGGTCACGGTAGGTGTCCCCTATTTCGATTTCCCGCAGCGTGTAATCAGCCACCGTGCCATCCGTAAAAAGCGGCAGATTTTCCCAGGTGTATTGCCATTCGTTTTCCTTGTTCAGCTCCACGGTATAGGCATCACCCGTCAGCGGCGCGCCATCGCGCCACAGCTCCACCGTCACAGGCAGCTTATCCCCCGTGGCGGGCCAACTGCTGCGGGCCGTCACACTGATGAGCATTCTGGGTACATTTAGGATGACCACATTGTCGGCATCGGCATTCTGCAGCCAGCTGCCGGTCGAGGGTGTTATCCCTTCCGGCAGCGCTTTTGCCTCCGCATGGTAACTGATATTCCCTCCAGTATTTTGGGCGACCGTCACCTGCACAGTACCGGGGCCAAAGTACCCCGTTGGCAGTACTTCGGTCAGAGTGTAGGTCCCTTCCTCCAGCCGGATGGTAAAAAAACCGCTGGCATCGGCAATGATCTTGCAGTCGGCGATCTGCTCGGTATAGCCCTCCTCCTGCACCACGCTGTAAAGGGTGGTGTTCGGCTTACGGTACAAGACCACTTCAGCGCCGCCCGGCCGGGACAACTTATACTCTACCTTTGCCAGCCCGTTGCCGGTAATGGAATCCTGCGTTTTTACCGTCAGGGTACCTATCCCCACATATATGTTCTGCAGAGCCACGGTCTGCACCGCAGTGTTCGGCACATCGTTGCCGTAGGCCGCCGCCGTAATAGTAATGCCACTTTCCTCCGGGTAGTCCTGATATCCCCCCGAAAGTCCCTGCGGGTGATTGCGGATGAGATAGCGGTTGTTCCCCCGCCATTTGTCACCCTGCAGCGTATGGCCGACTTCTTTTATCGTGTAGTCCCGCCGCTGCTGGGCCGGGACTTCCCAGGTGTAGGTATCGGCTTCGGCATCATAGCGGGTATAACCCAGCTTGCCCTGTTCCGTTACCGCCTTCGCAGGCTGCGGCACCAGGGTAAAATCGGTCACGCTGCTGCCGTTTTCGGTGTGGGAGACAGTAATGAGGAACTTATCCCGTACCTGTTTTATCGCCTCAGCATCCCCCGCAAAGGTCTTTGTCACAAAAAAGCGGGTGCGCTTGGCCACCAGCACACCATCGATATGCCAGCCATCGGAATGCTCAAACTTGACCATGTTCCAGCGGATCTGGAAGTAATCCGAATTGAGCATCTCCGCGGGGATCTCCACTCCGTCCACCTTCATGGTAATGGTATCGCTGTGGGCCCGCAGGTAGGCAAAGATCGTTTCCTCATTGGGGAGATCCTCCAGCCTACCGCCCTGCACCGGGTTATTCACCATGTTGCGGATCGTGTCATCCACCGCGTAGGCATTGTCGCCATTGGTTGCCCGCGCTACCAGCGGCTTTACCACACCCTCCGCATTTTTATTGGAGTACTCCGCCGGGATATTGTCCGCCCCCAGCATCCGGATGGTATATAGGGCGGGCGTATAGTCCTTTTGGTCCTCCCATTGCACACCGTCATCCACCGAGCCCCTGATCTCTCCATTGAGATGCAGGAAAAAATGTGTGGTAATTGGGCGTTTCAGCTTATCCTCGCCGCTCCATTTTGCCCGCAGCGTCACTTCGCCATCGCTGCCGGTATAGTGCTGCAGGTCTGCGGCAGTCAGCTTTGTACCGGGCTGCAGCAGCACCTCTTCCGTTATATTGGCCACCCGCCAACCTAAAAAGGAATAGAACAGTGAGCGGTTATTGGCTTTTTCGCCGGTCAGCTTTACCTCTATCCGGTCAATATCCGGGGCCAGCAGCGTGTAGTCTCCGTCACCCGGTTCCACCAGCAGGGTTTTTTTGCCCTTTACCATCGCGCTTTGCTGGGGCGCCTGCACCGAAGGCTCAAACTGGCCAATCTTGTGCTGCCAGCCGTCCGGCTCGGCCTCATATTTTATTACCAGGGTATCGGTATGCGGGTAGAAAACCACTGGCTGGCTGATTTTCTCGATGGTATAGGTCACACTGGTTTCGGTCTGCTTGGTCGGCTCCAGCTCCAGATGCGTTCCGGTCAGGCCATCCATGGCGTCCCAGGCCATACTGGACACGGTATTTAGGGTAATGCTCACATTCTCCCCATGGAAAGCGATCTTCGGCGCGGGCGGCTCCTGGTACACCCTGTTCAGGTCGTCCTCCACCGTCACCGTGTAGAACATATTCTCCGCCAGCAGCGTTTCGTTGCTCAGTTCTTTTTTATCAAGGAAATAGCTTTCGGCACCTTCTTTATTCGCGGGCAGGTAGTACAGCCGGATCTCGGTCCGGTGGCTTAGCGGAATCTGCCAGCCGCCGTCCTCACTCTTTATGGGAGCGGCACCTGCCCACATTTTGTTGGGGTCATAGCTATCGGTGTGCGGGAAGAACCGCTCCCCGTGATAATTCGCCGCCTTAAAGCCGTAGGCGCCATATACCTCCTCCAGCTCCGCCGCCGTTATATAGTAGCGGAGCTTTCCGCTGCCATCGGCATATTGCGCGGCGGTTTGCACCGTGGTCACCGGGTACCAGATGCCATCCCGTGCCGCATAGCATTCCACCGTGGCGGCCGCCGCACGGGCCTTGTCTTCAGCGGGCTGCGCTTCGGCCGGCTGCTCATCCGTCTCTTCCTCTTTTGTCATGGAGTCTTCCGGTTCGGGCAGGGCCTCCTCCGGAGCAGGAACCAGAGCCGGTTCTTCCTCCGCCGGGGCGGCATCCGCCACCGTGTAAAGGCCCGTTGGCAGCATGGTAAACAGCAGCGCCAGCACCACCAATAGCACCGAGGCCCTGCGGGCCCGGTGCCGGCGATGTTCCTTTCCGCTGCTGATTTTGGTATGCATTATTTACCCTTTCTGTTCTAATTTTTGTAAATATAAAAGCTGACTGCGTTCTTTTACTCAAGAATGCAGTCAGCCGGTCATGCGGTTTCCCGTTTAGACGCTTTACTTTGCGTCCCTGCCTTTCAGCAGGTTTGCCAAGGGTTATTCAATTTATGGGAATCGTTCCTGTTTCCTTAGCGTTATCTTAACATCAACTCACAAAGAATTCAAGAGAATTTTTCATCAAAATCTCATTTTCATTATTTTTGTTCAATTATTGCATTTTATTTGCTGGCGCTCATCTTACAATTGTGTGTTTTTCCTATATTCTCGCCTTTTTCTCCTTCAGATATTATGAAAAGGAAATAATATCCATGCAAAAAAAG
>ENA-ORTS01001460-ORTS01001460.1-human-gut-metagenome-genome-assembly--contig:-NODE-1460-length-15980-cov-3.307378_pt1 | contig 15980 bp, 19 predicted proteins | sample MGYA00241911_ERZ509186 | MGnify/ENA primary metagenome ERZ509186 (study PRJEB26280, sample SAMEA2338852) | human gut metagenome | biome: human gut; feature: human-associated habitat; material: faeces...
CTTCTCGATCCAGCCAATAAAGGTACTGACCTTTTCGAGATCCTCCTCATTCATGGTTCTCAGCTTCTCGCACAATTCACGATACGGAGTATTCGCATCGTCCAGAGGGGCGAAAAATTCTGCCGGTGTCATATCAAAATACGAGATGATATTGAACAGTTCCCTGAGAGACGGCAAGGCTGCTCCGCTGGTTATTCCACGAATGTATGAGCCACTCTTATCCAAATCCAAGCTCATTTTGTGTTCGGAAATATTCTTTGCTATTCTTAATTCTGTAATCCTGATACGAATAAATTCATCATACTGCGTGTTGGCCATTCCTGTCCCTCCTTCCTCAACTATTGTAGTATGAATCGGAAGGCGATGTTGGTAGCGAGAAAACGAATTTTCTCTTTATACTTTCTTGTATTGGTGATATAATTATCAATATCTTGACTTGATTGGTGATACCAGTACTAAGCATCTCCAAAGGAGAGATTTCTATGAAATTATTCACTGTCAGTTTCTTTGGACACAGACAAGTTGATGATCCGTTTTTGATTGAGCGACAGTTGGAATCAATCATCCGTGAGCTGCTTCTTACCAAAGAATATGTCGAATTCCTTGTTGGGCGAGACGGAGAATTTGATCAGCTTGTTTCATCAACGGTTCGCAGATGCAAGCGAACTATCCGTGATGACAACAGTTCTCTCGTTCTCGTACTGCCATATATGACGGCGGAATACCGGAACAACGAGGAGTCTTTCCATGAGTATTATGATGAAATTGAAATCTGTCTCGAATCCGCAGAAAAGCACTTCAAGTCCGCCCATCAAGTCAGAAATCGATCCATGGTTGACCGGTCGGATTTAGTTATTTTCTGCATAGAACACAATTCTGGCGGAGCTTATCAGACCATGCAATATGCAAAAAAAGCAGATGCAAAGATCATGAATCTGCCAGATGTACCTTGTTGACTTTCGCTTTATTTTTCTCGGAAAGGAAGAACATGAATAAAAAGAAACGAATAGCCATTCTATTTGCCGTCATTATTGTGGCAGTTGGGATTATAATTGCTGTGACTTCACATCAGAAAAAGGAAATGGACTTCGATGAATTTGCTGACCGTTTTGAAAAGAGCGCAGAAGAAGTTCTTGGAGAAGATGTAAGGAAGGTCTCCAAAACAGAACTCGCAGCCACTCTGACCTACGGAGACAAAAACGACAAGGATAACAATATCTACTACCGTATCCTGAAAACCACATTTTACGAAGGAGGCCCGGAAGAAATCACCGGATTACATACAGAAGCCCTGGGAGTGCTTTTCCCGGTTGACAGTATGGACAGCTGTGAGGAAATGATGATTCAGGACTGGCCGGGCGCTCTTTACAAGAAAGATGACACGGCATTTCTCTGTTGGACTTATTCTCCGGAAGTCACTTATGTTCTCGAATACACTCCAAGCAAAATTGATGATTCCGAAATCATCAAGATGGCTGAAAGTGCAGAACCTGTAAAATAAAAACCACAGTCTACACTTCAAATCGGAGCGTGACTGTGGCTTTTTATTTATGCACGGGCATGATTTTTCTATCATTCCTTCTTGGAGAAATGTGATTTTATCACGGAGAGCGCCTCCGAAACAGGTTATACTACAAATACAAAACACAAGGAGGTTTTCTTATGAGACTGAAAGATAAAGTTGCAATCATCACCGGAGGCAGCCGTGGCATTGGCTACGCTACCGCAGACAAATTTTTGAAGGAAGGTGCTACGGTAATCCTGACCGCAAGCTCACAAGGTTCTGCTGACAAAGCGGTTGCGCAGCTGAAAGAAAAGTACCCTGATGCAACAGTTGCGGGAATCAGTCCTAACCTGTCCAATTTGGAATCTGTCCGCAATGCGTTCCGAGAAGCTGCCTCAAAATACGGTTGCATTGATATTCTGGTGAACAATGCCGGTGTATCCGAAAGCACTCCCTTTACCGAGTATACGGAGGAAACCTTTGATAAGGTTATGGATCTGAATGTAAAAGGCGTGTTCAATGCTACAAGAGCCGCCAGTGAGTGCATGATTGCAAAAGGTCAAGGTGTTATTCTCTCCACATCCTCAATGGTCAGCATTTACGGCCAGCCCAGTGGCTTTGCTTATCCCGCATCCAAATTTGCTGTCAATGGCCTGACGGTTTCCCTTGCCCGAGAATTGGGTCCGAAGGGTATTCGAGTGAATGCAGTCGCTCCCGGTATTACCCTGACCGATATGATGAAGGCTGTTCCCAAGGAAGTAATTGATCCGCTCATCAAGCAGATCCCTCTGCGCCGCCTGGGTCAGCCGGAGGATATTGCCAATGCATTTGTGTTCCTGGCATCTGACGAAGCATCCTATATCACGGGCGTTGTGCTCAGTGTAGACGGAATGGCAAGAACATAAAAAAGGAAACAGGGCAGCTGGAAACGGCTGCCCTATCTTCAAAATATGGAGGTATCCACACGAAAAGAATCATTCCCATTTTAATGACTTTACTGCTTCTCTCTGGTTGTGCAACGCAATCCGCTGAAAAAACCTATCGACAGATTACTATGGAGGAAGCTATTACGATGATGGAGGAGGAAACCGGATACATCATCCTCGATGTTCGTACTGCTCAGGAATATAGCGAAAAGCATATTCCCGGTGCTATCAATATTGCCAACGAATCCATTGGCACAGAGGATATCTCTGAACTGCCGGATAAAGATCAGCTGATTCTGGTATACTGCCGCAGCGGTAATCGGAGTAAGCAGGCATCTGAAAAACTGGTGAAACTGGGCTACACCAATATCATTGAGATCGGCGGAATTAATAGTTGGCCCGGTGAAACAGTCAACGGCGATAAGTGATAAAATCACAGAACAAGGAACGACTGCTGGATATAATAAAGCCATAAAAAAGAAAACAGGAGGACTTAAATATGTCTGCTATCAATGTTAATAAAAACAATTTCAATCAAGAGGTTTTGAACTCGGACAAGCCCGTCCTGATGGATTTCTGGGCTCCCTGGTGTGGTCCTTGCCGCATGGTAGTTCCTCTGGTAGAGGAGATTGCCAAGGAGCGCTCCGATATCAAGGTTGTTAAAATTAATGTGGATGAGGAACAGGAACTGGCTATGCAGTTCGGTGTGATGAGCATTCCCACTCTGGTGGTTATGAAGAACGGAAAGATTGTCAATCAAGCTACCGGTGCCAGACCTAAGGCTCAGATTCTCGCCATGCTGTAAGGAGGTGCAAGGATGGGATTCTTCGATTTCCTAAAAGGTCCTGACATCAATCAGGGTGTCAAAGAATATAGCACTACGGATGGCGCAGTCCTGCTGGATGTTCGCACCCCCGACGAATACCGGCAGGGGCATATCCCCGGCAGTAAAAATGTTCCTTTGCAGTCCATTAGCAAAGTGGCTGGCATGATTGACAATAAATCTACCCCCATTTTTGTTCATTGTCTCAGCGGTGCAAGAAGCCGTCAGGCAGCTGCTATTTTGAAGCAGATGGGTTATACCAACGTGAAAAACATAGGCGGAATTTCCGCTTATGCAGGAAAGGTGGAACGATAACATGAAAGTTGTCATTGTGGGCGGTGTGGCAGGCGGTGCTACCGCTGCCGCCCGTATTCGCAGACTGAATGAGCAGGCAGAAATCGTAGTTTTTGAGCGCTCGGGGTATATCTCCTATGCCAACTGTGGTCTGCCATACTATATCGGTGATGTGATTACCGATCCGGAAGATCTGACCTTGCAGACCCCGGAGAGCTTCTTCTCCCGTTTCCGTATCATGATGAAAGTGTTGCATGAAGTGACCGCCATCCATCACGATAGAAAAACGGTTTCTGTAAGAAATTTGAAAACAGGCGAGGAATTTGAAGAAGGCTATGACAAACTGATCCTCTCTCCCGGTGCAAAACCCACCCAGCCGAAGCTGTCCGGTATGGAGGCGAACAAGTTGTTCACTCTGCGTACCGTGGAAGATACCTTCAAAATCAAAGCGTATATCAACAATAATCATCCGAAATCCGCTGTAATTGCCGGTGGTGGTTTCATCGGCTTGGAACTTGCAGAAAATCTTCGTGAGCTTGGCATGGATGTAACCATTGTGCAAAGCCAAAAGCAGCTTATGATGCCATTTGATTCGGATATGGCAGCATTCATTCACGCAGAAGTCCGAAAGCATGGCATTCATCTGGTATTGGGGCATAAGGTGGAAGGCTTCATCGAAAAAGACGGTGGCGTGAATGTCCTGCTCTCAGATGGCACATCTCTTCCCGGAGATATAGCAGTGCTTGCCATCGGTGTAACGCCGGACACCCATCTTGCAAAAGAAGCCGGACTGGAACTTGGTGTTAGGGGCAGCATTGTGGTCAATGACCGTATGGAAACCTCTGTTCCGGATATTTACGCCGCAGGAGATGCTGTTCAGGTCAAGCATTTTGTTACTGATGAAGATACCCTCATCTCCCTTGCAGGACCGGCAAATAAGCAGGGACGCATAATTGCCGACAACATCTGCGGTGGGGACAGCCGATACATGGGTAGTCAGGGCAGCTCCGTAATCAAGGTGTTCGATTTGACCGCTGCGTCTACCGGTATCAACGAAACCCATGCAAAAAATGCAGGGCTGAATGCAGATACGGTCATTCTGTCACCCATGAGCCATGCAGGATATTATCCCGGCGGCAAGGTTATGACTATGAAGGTGGTTTTTGAAAAGGAAACCTACCGTCTGTTGGGCGCACAGATCGTGGGCTACGAAGGTGTGGATAAGCGCATTGATGTGCTGGCCACTGCTATCCGGGCAGGAATGAAAGCCACGGAACTGAAGGATCTGGATCTGGCCTACGCACCGCCTTATTCCTCTGCGAAAGACCCGGTAAATATGGCTGGCTTTATGGTTGAAAATATCGCAAACGGTGTTCTGAAACAATGGCATCTGGAAGATGCAGATCGTCTTCCTCGTGACGGAAGCGTAACTCTGTTGGATACCCGCACTGTGGAAGAATTCGCACACGGACACATTGACGGCTTCTTTAACATCCCGGTGGACGAGCTGCGGGAGCGGCTGGGTGAGCTGGACAAGCGTAAGCCTGTCTACGTCATCTGTCAGAGCGGTCTGCGCAGCTACATTGCCTGTCGTATCCTGGCCGGAAACGGCTTTGACTGCTATAACTTCTCCGGCGGCTTCCGGTTCTATGATGCTGTGACCAATGATCGCTGTCTCATTGAATCGGCTACGGCCTGCGGAATGGATCGAGCATAAAATCAGGACATCTGCTTGCAACTAATAGCAAGCAGATGTCCTTTTTGCTTAATCATTTTGCAATTGTTCCAGTCTGATTTTGTCTGTAATCTCCACTGTTCCACGAGTCAGTTTGACCATACCCTCGTTCTGGAAATAGCGAAGCATTCGGGTAACTACCTCACGGGCGGTACCCATGTGGCTCGCAATGGTTTCATGGGTAATCTTGAGGATATTTGTTCCCTCTAAGCTGCATTCCTCCAGCAGAAATCCTGCCAACCTTTTATCAAAGCTTTTCCACATGATCTGCTCCATGAGCCACATAACCTCAGAAAAACGGGTGGCCATAATTTCGTTGGTAAAATTAGCTACCACAGCAGACTCTTTCATAATGTGCTGATAAGTGTCAGCAGAAATAACCCACATCGTGGTATCCTTCTGCGCCTCAATGGTAATCTCAAACTGAATACTGTTCATCATACAGGAGGCGGAAAACAGGCAAATATCCCGATCAAACAAACGATAGAGGCTAATCTCTCGTCCTTCATCGGAAAGAATATAGGCACGAAGCTGTCCGCTTCTTACCAGCAGAAGACCAGTACACTCCACAGTTCCATTATGAATCACGGTCCCTTTGTCCACTTTTCGTAAAACTGCATTTCGCTCCAAAATCTGCTGCTGGGTCGGTGTCAGTTTGTTCCAAATTGGAAAATAGGATGAAAAATCCATGGGTACACCTCCTTGAATACACATAGTATAAAATAATTTACGGCATATGTCAATAATTCCGTTGACATATAGGAAAGGGAGGATGTACAATGGTTGTATAAATGGCATATGCTGCAAATAATATGGAGGTGAATCTATGCCAAGACCGAGAAAATGCCGAAAAGTTTGTTGTTTACCGAATAATGATGGTTTTGTTCCGGTTCGTGGCGGCGAGGAACTGACTCCCATTGTTCTGAATGTGGATGAGTATGAATCCATTCGCCTGATTGACCGTGAAGGTTTTTCTCAGGAGCAATGCGGAGAATATATGCGTATTGCCAGAACAACGGTTCAGCAGATTTATGCAGCTGCCCGCAAAAAACTGGCCGATGCGCTGGTTGAGGGACTTCCTCTGCGAATCGAGGGAGGGGATTTTACACTCTGCAACGGAAACAGCGCAGCCTACGGGTGCAGAAATTGCTATCAGCAAAAAATCCATCCGATGCACGAAAAACAGAAAAGAGATAATATTATGAGAATTGCAGTCACTTATGAAAACGGAGAAATCTTTCAGCACTTCGGTCACACTGAACAGTTTAAAATCTACGATGTGGAAGATGGAAAAATCATTTCGTCTAAGGTTGTGGATGCTGGCGGCAGCGGACATGGTGCACTGGCAGGCGTCCTGAGTGCACTGAAGGTGGATGCCCTGATCTGCGGCGGTATTGGCGGCGGTGCCCAGATGGCACTGAGCGATGTGGGTATCCGGCTTTATGGTGGTGTTTCCGGCAACGCTGATGCAGCAGCAGAAGCACTGGTAGCAGGCAAACTGGACTTCAACCCCAATGTCCGGTGTGATCATCACGACCACCATGGGGAAGGTCACTCTTGCGGTTCCCACGGCTGCGGCCATCACTCCTGCGACTGAAATAGGTGATTAAGTCACGGAATATGTGTCGTGATTTGATAAAATATAGATAAAGGAGGCAGTAAAACCTATGAAACAATATGTTTGAGGCATTTGTGGATATATTCACGATGAAGCTGTCGGTGGCAAGTGGGAAGACCTACCTGCCGATTGGAAGTGTCCTGTCTGTAAAGCAGGCAAAGACGCTTTCAAACCCAAAGAAGAAAAAACAGCGTCCCAGGAGGTCCTTGAAAAACCCCATGTGGACAATGAAAAAATGGAGGAAATTAAAATGAGTGCAAAGTTTTATATCTGCCGTCATTGCGGCAATCTGGTTTGTATGATTCACGACGCAGGTGTTCCCATGATGTGTTGTGGTCAGAAAATGGAGGCTCTCGAGCCTAACACCGTAGAAGCCAGCGGCGAAAAGCATCTGCCCGCTGTTACTGTTGAAGATGGTGCAATCCATGTCAATGTGGGTTCTGTAGATCATCCTATGCTTCCGGAGCATTTCATCGAGTGGGTCTATGTCCAGACCGAAAACGGTGGTCAGCGTAAGGTTTTGAAGCCCGGTGACGAACCCCATGTCACCTTCTCCCTGGGAGACGATAAAGCAGTAGCTGTCTATGCTTATTGCAACCTCCACGGCCTGTGGAAAACTGAAATTTAACATGGAGGTTCTTGCAAATGAACGAAAAAGTACATGCGCTTATCAATCAACAGATAAATACGGAATTCTATTCCGCATACCTTTATCTCAATTTTTCAAACTATTTCGAGGAAGTCGGGCTTGACGGCTTTGCCAACTGGTATAAAATTCAGGCTCAGGAAGAGCGTGACCACGCCATGCTTTTCTATCAGTACCTGCAAAACGAAAACCAGAAGGTAACGTTTGAAGCCATTGACAAGCCTGATCTGAATGCAGCTTGCCATATGGATGTTTTGAAGGCAGGTCTTGAGCACGAAAAATATGTGACCTCGCTGATTAATGATATCTATAGTGGGGCTTACGAAGCAAAGGATTTCCGTACCATGCAGTTCCTCGATTGGTTTGTGAAAGAACAAGGTGAAGAAGAAACCAATGCAAAGAATTTGATTTCCAAAATTGAACTCTTTGGCTCCGATCCCAAGAGCTTATATATGCTCAATCAGGAATTGGCAGCACGAGTTTACTCTGCTCCTTCTTTGGTTCTTTAATCACTATAGCCTATAGATGATGGAAGTATAAAAGGCAGTATGCCGCCTGTCGGTTTTCCGGCAGGCGGATTTTTTACAGGAGGATACCTATGAGTCAAGACAATGCCAGCTTTACCTTTTTACATCGCATAGAGGAAGTAGAACTGAACATTGAGGATGGACGCTGGCAATCTGCTTTGGCATTGGCGCTGACTTTGCCTGATATTTGCGGCGGCATTGCTTTCCCAGAAATTGTAAAGCGTTATCGGGATGGACGTGCTGTTCTGGACAGAAACCAGAGACCAACCCGTGATGTAGGAAATCAATATATTCGTTGGTTTGATACATACGCAGCACCTTTCTTTAAAGTCTCTGCGCAAGATATCTCGCCCTATATCTGCGGAGAACGATGCTGGCAGCTTCGATGTGAATACCTGCACCAGAACAAGGGCTTTGCAAATACTGACGACAATACTTCGATTCGTTTTCACTTAGGTATGAATTGCGGAACTTCAGTTTGCCAACTGGATAGAATAAGTTCTGACAACAGCCTCACGGACATCCGTATTGATATTGAACAGTTCTGCCGAAGAATGTGCCAAGCGGCCAGAGCTTATTATGAAGCAGTGCATACAGAAAAAGATTTCAACCTTTATAATACACCTGTTCTTGATTTTATAAAGGCATCACAGGATGAGCAATCAAATGCCACGATTGCTATTATGTGCAGTGATTCAGCCTATGGGAACGGACTGAGACTGGTACTGCAGAACTTATCCAAACATATCCTTGTATTTGAAACCCCGGAAACTGCAAGAAAAAAGCTTGGAAAGAAAAAGCCTATGCTTTGGGTTGTTACAGAAGCTCTGACAAAACAGCCGGATCAGCCATGGCGGGCGGATAAAAGAACACCCGTAATTCTTCTGTCCAATCAACCGGAATCAGAAATAACGATTGAAAAGAATACGGGTAAGGTGATCATCTTGCCTGTTCCCGTTCTACCAGAAACGCTCCGTAATGCAGTTAAGACTTATCTTTTGATAAAGGAGGGAAAGTAATAAGAATGATTATTATTATTATCCTATCAATCATATTACTACTACTTCTTCTTACTTCTTTCCTCTATATTCAAAAGAAAAAAGTGATGTCGCTTCAACAGCAGATTGGTGATCTTCAAAATAAAATTAGTATTCTTGAGAAACAATATCTTGCAGCTGAACAGTATAAAGATTCTCTCAGGCAGGAAGCATACACGGTTCATTTATATGCTTCTCTCTCGCTGGAGGAGGCAAAAAAAACATCCATAAAAGATAAGCAGTCTCAAATCATCCATTCCAGTGAACATATCCTCGAGTTACTTAATAACAAAAAAGTTTAGTGCGGCAGCAATGTCGCACTATTTTATGTGATATTATCACCGAAATATTATTTTAGATTGGCTATACTATAATCAAACAAAAGAAAGGAGCTGGCAATATGGCAGTTATCAATATCAATAGAAATCAATTTGAAGAAATGGTGCATAGCGGAAAGACTGTTCTGGTGGAGTTTTCAGCCCCTTGGTGCGTATATTGCCGCCGTCTGGCTCCAGCATTGGAAAGCGTTGCTGAGGAATATAAGGATACACTGATATTCACTGCTGTCAACATTGATGATGAACCGGAATTGGCTGAGACCGAGGCTATTGAAGTTGTCCCTACTCTACTGATCTATCACAACGGACAGGCTCTTGGCTCTATCGTCGCTCCGGAATCCAGAACGCAGCTGGTGGCTTTTATTGAGGAAACCTTACAGCACCGGACTCAGGAAGTAAATAATGCGCAGCATATCTATGACATGATCGTTGTAGGTGGCGGTCCCGGCGGGTATACCGCAGCCCTTTATGCTGCAAGAGCAGGAATGGACACCGTGGTTTTAGAAAAGCTGTCTGCCGGTGGGCAGATGGCTCTGACCGAGCAAATCGACAACTATCCCGGCTTCGAGGATGGCATCGACGGTTTCTCCCTGGGAGAAAAAATGAAGCGAGGAACGGAGCGGTTTGGTGTAGAAACCAAGCTGACTGAGGTGCTGTCTCTGGAACTGTCAGGTTCTGTAAAGAAAGCTGTGACCAGCGAAGGCGCTATGTACGCAAAATCCATCGTATTGGCTACAGGAGCCGGTCCCAGAGAGCTGGGTGTTGATGGGGAACAGGCGTTAATCGGCAAAGGTGTCCATTACTGTGCAGCCTGTGACGGAATGTTCTATCGGAACAAAACGGTTGTCATCGCAGGAGGTGGCAATACCGCTGCGGCAGATGCACTGATTCTCTCCCGTATCTGCAAAAAAGTCATCGTCGTTCACCGCAGAGACACCCTAAAAGCAACTAAGATCTACCATGAACCTTTGATGAAAACAGAAAATGTAGAATTTCTCTGGGACAGTGAGATTGTAGCTCTGCTCCATAACGAAAAGCTGACCGGCATCCAGATTAGGAACGTGAAAACTGGAGAAGAAAGTACCCTTTCTTGCGATGGTGTATTTGTAAGCGTGGGAAGAAAGCCTTCCACCGAATTGATGAAAGATCAGATTGAGATTGATCCGGCTGGATACATTATTGCAGATGAGAGTACCCGCACCAACATCCCCGGTGTGTTCGCCGTTGGGGATGTCCGCACAAAGGCATTACGGCAGGTCGTGACTGCTGTAGCCGATGGGGCAACTGCTGTTCACTATGCAGAGGAATATTTAGCAGGAGGAATGTGAGATGAAAGAAAAAATTAAAAAATGGCTGAAGCCAGTTCTTTTTACCGCAGGCGGCGCATTAGTTGGCCTTGCATATTACTACTTTGTGGGATGCCCCACTGGAGCTTGTCCGCTGACTTCTAACCCGTTCATCACGATGGCCTATATGGGCTTTATCGGCTGGCTGTTGTCCGGTATTTTCGGAAAGGGGTGCAGCGGTTCATGCAATACGCAGTAGCTTATCGCACGTTTCAAACGGAGTCATTGGGATTTCCAACAAGAGTTTCGTTATATTGTAATACTTCAGCGCGCACGCAATAATATCCCACTTAAACCATATTATGATGCAGACTTAGATGATGCTGCTATAAGCAATATGCGGATTGTTGTTAGCCGACTGTGCGACGTTTCAGACGTTAAAACCGCAGGCCAGCCCCATCCCACTTCAGGACGAAACCACGGCGTATTGGCGATGCTGGGACGCGAGAAAGCAAAGCACCCGCTGCCAGCGCAGCGGGTGGTCGTTTATCTGCTGGCTCTCAGCAGAGCATCGGTTTTTAATGTCACACCCATCATGTCCTTGTGGGTTTCGCGGGTGTCCCGGCAGAGCGGCGACAGGAAGGTCAATGCGTTCTGAATGCGGCTCAGATCAGACGCAGAGAGCGTATTCTCGCGCAGATGGCGCAGCACCCGGCGATAGGATTCGCGGAGCTTTGCGTCCACGGACGGCTGGAAGAAATAGTTTGAAATCAGGCCGCCGATCAATGCGGCTTCGTTATCGGTGTACTGCATGGTGATTGCCCTCCTCTGCGATGTTCACGCAACAAACGTGGCAATCATACCACAAGATGCAGTACCCACGATGCAATTTTACCCTTGCCGTGCAGCGCGTTCGTGAAGTAGTAGATGCACTTCCGGAGGAAGACGCGGCGCTGCTTCGTGCGTTATATCTGCAAACGCCGCCGCTGACCCTGCGTGCCTACAGCGAGAAAACAGGAATCCCGGTGATGACGCTGCATTACAGAAAAGAAAAGCTGCTTCGGCTTTTGAAGCAGCAAATCTGAGTCAGGTGCTCTGAGCCCCAGCCGCCAGCAGCATCCGCTCCAGCTCCCTCGCGGCGACGCTCAGGGGCTGCCCCTTCCGTTTCACGATGCACACGGCACGCAGCGGGAGGGGCTCTTGCAGTTCGATGCGGCGCACATTATCAGACGGACGAATGAACGCCTCCGGCACGATGCCGACGCCAAGACCCGCTTCTGCCATTGGGATGATCTGGTCAGCCGTGGCGGCTTCGATGGCGGGTTGAAAAGCAACGCCCTGCGCGGTGAAAACAGAGACGTAGAACGCATGGGAGGTCGTGCCCGCGCCGAGCGTGATGAGTGGATACGCTTCCAGCTCGGAAAGCGCGACGCTTCGTCCAAGCAAACCGGAAAAGGCCGGCGCGCAGATCGGAACCTCCCGAATTTCTTTGACGATCGTCTGCGTGAGAGACGGCGAGAGCGTAACCGGCGTTGTGATGACCGCAAAATCTGCCGTCGTCTCGTGCAGCGCCGCGACGGCCTGCGGCGTGGAGTGGTTGCTGATGCGAAGATGCACGCCGGGGTACTTTTCCTGATACCTTTTAAGTACCGGCAGGAGTAAACACCGAAGCGCACCCTCGCTTGCTGCCAGAAACACGTTTCCGCGCTCGAGCGTCCGACTCTGCGTCACGGCGGCTTCGCCCGCTTCAATTTCCGTGCAGGCGATCTGAATGTGCCGGTACAGCTCCTCGCCCTCCGGGGTCAAAATCATGCCCCGATTCGTGCGCGAAAAGAGTGGACAGCCGATCTCCGCCTCTAAGTTCCGAATCGCGCGTGTTAAGTTTGGCTGGCTGTTCTGCAGCGCCTCCGCCGCCTTCGTCAGATTGCCGCACCTGGCGACGTGATAGAAAATCCGGTAATACTCGTAGCTGATATACATGGCACCCTCCGTGCATTCGTTTCTCTTCTGCCATTCTATTTTGATATATCGAAAATGTCAAATATAGATTTTACATATTTCATTTTTCTGCTACGATAGGGGCGGTCAAGAGAAAAAATGTAAGCTAGGAGCGAAAAAAGATGGAACGGACGATCATCTGCATCAGCCGCCAGTATGGCAGCGGCGGCCGGGAAATTGGCGAAGCAGTCGCAAAAAAGCTGGGGATTCCCTGCTACGATAAATGCCTCATTCAAAAAGCCGCGCAGGAAGCGGGGCTTTCCGAAACCGCCGTCGCGGAATACGACGAAAAGGGCGAGGATTTTGGCATTGCCGTCTCGGGCAATCCCTTTGCGGACACCGCCGCGCTGGGCGAGGCGTTTTACTCGGAAGAAGCGCGGGTCTTTGAAGCCGAGCGCCGCGCGATTTTAGAACTTGCAGAAAAGGGTGACTGCGTCATCATTGGCCGGTGTGCCTCCGCCATTCTGCGGGCCGCAGGCTACCGTCCGCTTTCCGTTTTCATCTATGCGGATAGCGCCGACCGGGCAAAGCGCATTGCAGCGCGTAATAATTTGGATGAAAAACGCGCTCTTCATAAGGCGCAGAAGGTCGACCGGATGCGCAAGCACCACTTTGATTTTTACGCGGACACACTCTGGGGCGAACCGGAAAGCTACGATCTGATGCTCTCGTCGAGCGAATACGGCGTAAGCGGCGCGGCAAGCGTTATTGCATCCGCGAAGGAGGCGATGCAACATGAATAAGGATCTGACGACAGGCAAGCCCGAGAAGGTCCTCTGGCAGTTCTGCCTGCCGCTGTTTGGCAGCATCATTTTCCAGCAGCTCTATAACATCGCGGACAGCTTTGTGGCCGGCAAATTCATCAGCGACAACGCCCTCGCCGCCGTCGGCAACAGCTACGAAATTACGCTGATCTTCATCGCCTTTGCCTTCGGCTGCAACATCGCGTGTTCGGTTCTGGCGGCGCTGTTTTTCGGCGCGAAGCAGTATAATGACCTCAAGACGACGGTCTACACGGCGCTCATTTCCAGCTGCGTGATCTGCGCGGTGTTGATGCTCGTGGGCACGCTCTGCTGCGACAGTTTGCTTCGGCTCATCAAAACGCCGGAAGAGGTCTTCGCGGACTCGAAATTATACCTCGACATTTACATTTACGGTCTGCCGTTCGTGTTCCTCTACAATGTCGCAACCGGCATTTTCTCAGCGCTGGGCGACTCCAAAACGCCGTTTATCTTTCTTGCCTGCTCGTCCACGTCTAATATCGCGGTCGATATTCTGTTTGTTACGGCGTTCAACATGGGCGTTGCCGGTGTTGCCTGGGCGACGTTTTTGTGCCAGGGAATCAGCTGCGTGCTGGCGCTTGTGGTCGTCTTCCGCCGCTTTGCGAAAATCCCGACGGAAGGAAAAGTAAAGATCTTCTCGTGGAACCATTTTGGACGGTTCGCGGTCATCGCCATTCCGAGCATCTTGCAGCAGAGCTTTATTTCCGTCGGCAATATCATCATCCAGAGCGTGGTCAACTCCTTCGGTGCCAGCGTGATCGCGGGCTTTGCCGCGGCCACCAAGCTGAACAATGTGCTCATTTCCTCTCTGACCACGCTGGGCAGCGGCATTTCCAACTACGCCTCCCAGAATCTGGGTGCCGGGAAGAACGAGCGTGTCAAGGCGGGGTTTGGGGCCGGGGTTAGGCTGCTGGGCAGCATCTGCCTCTGCTTCACGGCCCTGTACCTGCTGGCAGGCCGCCAGCTGCTCATGCTCTTTATGAACAGCCCCACGGGTGAGGCCATCAACACCGGCCTGACCTTCCTGCAGACGATCGCACCCTTCTACCTGCTGCTGGCCTTCAAGCTGACCTCAGACGGCCTGATGCGCGGCTGCGGCATGATGGTGCGCTTTATGATCGCCACCTTCTCCGACCTGATCCTGCGCGTGGGCATGGCCATCGTCCTCAGTGCTACAGCTCTGGGCAGCACCGGCATCTGGCTGTCCTGGCCCATTGGCTGGTGCATCGGCACGGTCCTGTCCCTGGTGTTCTACGTCACGGCCATCCGCAAGGCCCTGGCAGAGCCGGTGGCTCAGGCAGAGGCCCAGGGCCTGGAGGAAGAGCCGGTGGCTCAGGCAGAGTTTGCAGCCCAGGCTGAAATGGAGACCCTGTAACCTTTTTGAAACTTGTGAATTGTATTCACTTCAAAAACAAAGAAAATGAACGATTTGAAATAGTGCACAAAAACGCATTATAAAAATTAGCCAGATTGTCAATAAAGACGAGAAAATGCCCCCAAAAGTATGGACGGTTTGTGAATTGCGGACCCGGGGCTGGATGGCTATAATAACAGTACAGAACAGAGGCAAGGTCGCTTTTAGAGGGGAAGGGCCTTGCTTCCGTTTTTATCCTGAAGGCTATTCCAATAGATCAAATACTCCGAAGGAGGAGATCGTTATGAAAAAGCTCATTTCTCGTCGTCAGTTCCTGGCTGCTGCCGGTGTGGCAGCTGCCGCCGGTGTCCTGACTGCCTGCGGCGGTTCTTCCGCCAGCACTGCAGGTTCTGCAGCCGGTTCCGCTGCCGGTTCTGCCGCTTCCGGCAGCACCATCAAGGTGGGCGTGATGGGCCCCCTGACCGGTGATGCCTCTGTTTACGGCAAGGCCGTGGTCAACGGTGCAACCCTGTACCTGAAGCAGGTCAACGAAAAGGGCGGCGTCAACGGCAAGCAGCTTGAGATCATCACGATGGACGAGCAGGGCGATGCTACGCAGGCTGTCACCTGCTTCACCAAGATGTGCGATCAGGGCATCACCGCTCTGGTGGGCGACGTCACCACTACCCCGACTCTGGCTGTCGTGGCCGAGAGTCAGGATTACAATATGCCCATGGTCACTGCTTCTGCGACCGCTGAGGCTGTCACCTACGATGCCGAGACCGACACCGTCTATGAGAACGTCTTCCGTGCTACCTTCACCGACCCGTTCCAGGGCATCAAGATGGCAGACTACGCTTACCAGAAGCTGGGCTACACCAAGGCAGCCGTCATCTTCAAGAAGGGCGCTGACTACAACGAGGGTCTGGCTGAGAACTTTGTCAACGAGTTCGAGAGCCTGGGCGGCACCATTGTCGATCAGGAGAGCTACTCCGAGGGCGACGTGGACTTCAAGACCCAGCTGACCAGCATCATGGGCAAGGGTCCCGAGACCGTGTTCTGCCCCAACTACTACGAGGAAGTGGGCCAGATCCTGTCTCAGGCTGAGAGCG
>ENA-ORTS01001481-ORTS01001481.1-human-gut-metagenome-genome-assembly--contig:-NODE-1481-length-15835-cov-177.107668_pt1 | contig 15835 bp, 8 predicted proteins | sample MGYA00241911_ERZ509186 | MGnify/ENA primary metagenome ERZ509186 (study PRJEB26280, sample SAMEA2338852) | human gut metagenome | biome: human gut; feature: human-associated habitat; material: faeces...
TCTTTGCAAATATAAGATAATTGTTGGAAACTAGCAAATTATGCGTGTTAAAAAAAATAATAAAAATGATAGGGACACCTTCGTCTCTATCAAAGAAACAAAGATGCCCCTATATATAGTAAGGTATCAGATAATGTGGGTATAAAAGGATTATCAAAAAATAAGTATTGATATTTAAAAACCAGAATATACTATCTTACTGAAATCTTCTGACCCTTAGCCTGAGCACAGGACAGGGTAGATGCCTTCACAATGTAAATGCCGGATGGAACTCGCAGAATCATTCTCTGCTTATCAGGCAACTGATAACTGTGAACCATCTTGCCATCCAATGTAAATACCTGAACCCTGTCGAGTTTCTCACTACCCAGAGCAGAAACAACAATCATGCCTGCAGCTGGTGAGTAAACCTTCACCGGTGCGCTCTGCTCTTCAGTCTCCATGCGGTCGATACCGGTTGAGGTACGGGTCTGGGTGAGGAAGTATCTTCCGTGGTCACCCGCCTTCACCTTCACAGCCTCGCCATCATGAACTTCTGTAAAGCTTGCCGATGCAGCATCGTAGAGATAAACAGGAGCATCGAGCTTGTTCACACCCTTCAGGGTAAGTGAAACCTCTTCTGCCTGCTGGCTCACGATACCGAGCGGAATCCAGGACAACTCAGGAACAGCATTCACAGCCACCGCCTCGTTGCCGGCAACGGTATAAACCTGCGGAACATCCTTGAGGTTCTGATCATACAAGAGATCCACATCCTCCTGGTCATCATAGTCGGCAGAAGCCTCCGGACGCAAAGCAATGCGTGCCTTTGAGGTCTGGCCGTTGGAATTCTCTGTCGTTGCTTCAATGCTCTTGACATAGTCTGATGCCATCAGAAGGCCAGGAGTGATAGTGCGGTCAACATACATCGCAGAAGTGAACCTTACATTTTCTACCATTTCGCCTTTTTTCTTCTTGACAAAGAACGACTGGGTAGGCTGGATAGCGTAGTTCTCTGTAGAAGAAATAGCCTTTACCTCATCATTCTCTACCATCCATATTGCCTTTTGCAAACCAGTATTAGCCTCGAAGAACTTAGCCATCGAGATAGAGCAGGTATATGGATTGGCCACGAGATAGAATCCGCTGTTGTTATCAGTTCCTAAACTCTGGGGCTTCTCTGCGAGATGCTTCTCATCGTTATTGAAAGCAACGAGAAGTCTGCCACGACCTTTAGGATCCTTCGTAACCCGAGTCTTACTTGAAGAGTTCTCATTACCTTTATAATCGAAGTACTGATATTCGGTATCAGCCTTTGGCAAACGGAGGAGCGCTTTCTTAGTCTTATCCTTCGGCAGGAGCGCATTACCCGCCTTGATAGAGAAACCACCGAAGGTTCCATCTGCGGCATAACTTTCATCTACCTTATTATATACATGGCTCCAGTAGCCGAGATTCATATCAACATTTTCTGGAGCAGCTACACTTGGGTAATGAGATGCAGGATAATCACTCTTAGGTGTGATTTCCTTCACATCACTCTTCATCCAAGCTCTCTGATAAACCGGATACTTGCTCCGGCTATATATATTCGTATCAAACGTGATATCCGTAAACGCCTTGGTTTCCTGTCGTCCATCCTTTGCCGGTACATACATATCACCGGCGTAGATATACTGCAGAGGCGAAGCCATGGTGTACCACTTGTTAGGCTCCAGTTCTTTCTCTACCCAAGCCTTATCATATACCAGATAGCACTGGTCGCGAAGCTCGCCCTGAGGCTTGAAGTAAATCTGATGACAGGTATTGCCATAGAACTTCTCGCACTTCAGATTACCATCAGTACCAAATCCCTTATTGGCATCTGCCTCATTCCAGATAGCCATGAAGTCGTACTGGATATACTTCGTGGCTTCATTACCCTTGCCATTGGTCAGCTTGGTAGCAATCTGATTGGTGCTACGGTAAACGATATTACCGAGGTCAGGGAATGGCAAACCATTCAGATTGCCGATGGTTACCTTGGTAAACTTCATTGGCACATAGCTGTTCTGAGTAGGAATATCCTTTGCAGAAGTTGGCGTACCCGACATACTGCTTCCATAAGCCAGATAATCTGTATACTTATCATCATACAATTCTGCAGATGAAGAGCGATGCCAGTTGGCATCATTGTTCCAGTTGGCATTCATACCGCCATCGGCAGTAGGAGTCCAGGTAATAAACTCCGGTACTATCTTCAACTTGAGATAAGACTCGCCTGGGCAGTAGGTAGTTCCCGCAGAAGCAGCTCTCTGTTCGAAGGCAAATCTGAGCTCGTAGTAATATCCCTCATGGAAATTCTCTACGGCAGCGTCAGAGAACTTGATATTGAGGGTAGCCTGCTTGTCTGACTTGACTTCAGCTAGATTACTAGAACTCAATGTCGCAACAGGGTTCTTCAATAAAGAAGCATCCCATAGAGGGTCATTAGTTGTTGCAACATAAACATCAGCAGAAGTTTTATCTGTACCAATCTTGCTATCATCAATGAATGTCAAAGTCTTATCCTCAACACCAGTTTTGTAACTTGCGCTATGCAATGGTACCTGGAGATAACCCTGAGAAGTTTTTTCCAACAACTTCTTAATCTGTGGCAATCCGATACGCAATGAAGTTTCGTAGCTGTTATCTTTGAATGGATAATCAACATCGTTGAATCCGAAGTTTAATTGCGGACCATCCTTAGCAATACGCAGAGGCACAGGAATTTTCTCTGTACACATCAGATATTCGACACCATCAACAGTAAATACCATATCCCCAGCAGTATTTGTTGTTTCTGTCTCTGGGTTCATATAAATTTTATGAGCACCATATCCTATTTTGCTAACAGGTATCTCAATGGTTGTTGATGGTGTTGCATCGACAGGCGTACTGCTGCCATCAATATACCACAAGAATGGCACACCTGTAAGCGTAATCTTCTCGCCAGTAATAGGGTCAATAGTTGTAAGACTTCCCTTTAGCGTAACCTTAGGGTCAGGATCTGTACAATTCACACGATACTCTGTAATGACTTTACCATCTGTATCAGTAATCATTGGTGTCTGACCAATCATCTCAAATATAGCACTATAGATGGAGCAGACATCAGAAGGTTTACCCCAATTTGCATCTGGTGCATCAGGATTACTATCAGCACAGATTGACACATAATACTTCTTACCCTTAGTGAGTGCGAACTGATGATTAGCCAAGATAATATAGGTTTCACCATCAGCATCTTTTTCTATCATGTTGACACCATCAATTTCATACTTTGCACAGGTTTCCTCTGAATCAAAGACATCAACAGATGCATAGCTCTTGGTCGTCGTAATTTCTTTAGCTGTAGCATCACCAGGTCCTTTTAACGAATAGTTGTAAAGACCTTCTCCTGTAACAGGCGAACCATCTTCGTTCACTAAACGGTAATGAATCTTCGTATCCTTATGGTTAAGTATAGCATTCAAAGTTTCGTGAATGGCACGTATCTTCAACTTGATGCTACCTGTACCCGTTTCACCGCAGGCTGGTCGGTCCTGATAGATTTCAACCTTGGCCGGCTTTAAATATATACGGATATCATCAACAGCATAGTCAGCACCTTTTGTACCCTTACTATAGTTATCAATCTCGATACGGAAGTCAGAATACTTTTCTACTTGTGCTTCTTGCTGAATCGTAATCTTACCATATACCTGATACCATTTAGCCTCTTCAGAACTAAGACGGTTTGTGCCAAATTCACCGGAAGAGAAAGAATGTAATAACTTTTTATCCTTTATATTACCATATTCATCCTTCTCTAAGCCATATAACCTAAACATAATCTGAGGCTTGACATTTTCGTAGGTCATATCAGCAATACAAGCACTAAATGCCATCTGCTGACCAGTACAAAGACTTGCAGTAAACTCAGCAGAAGCGATGGTACGGCTTTCATCTGAAGCATCTACATAAAGGAATGAACCCGACTGAGATTTACCTGTTGCCTCGTAAGTTCTATCATGCAGTTCTTTCTTCGAATACCACATGTAACCATCTGTACCATTATTTCCAGCACCTGAGATATTTTCTATATTGGCTGTCTTATAAATACCATATTCACCATGCTGAGGAGAATGTTTGGTATTATAATATACATTGCCAGTATCATTCTTATTTGCACTCTTATCAATCAAATCCTTATAAACGAAACCATAACTGCGCCTGTTCCATGCTGATGGATTCTTACTTTGATTATCATCAGGACTTGTAGGCGCAGACAATGTTTGTTCTGGACTATCATTATCAAAAGAGACAACAGCTATATTGTTATAGTTCTCATCAAGATAAGATATTTGGCGAGTCACATCTTCAGCACCCATTTCTTCGAAAGTCTTTGGATAGAAACGGAAGTATCGTATACTGAAATTGGCCATCGGGCTACTAAAATTCCCAGTCTCATCCTTAACATAAGCCACTACGTAAAAGTGATCACCTGGATTAAAGGTTGGTTTGGTAACAGTACCACCATCCAAATCAGTCCAAGTTGCACCATTCAGAAGACTTATACTCAAATCAAAGAAACGTGGGAAATCAGTAACGTTACCTGCTCCAAGAATACACATCTTGTCTCTGGTACCATTATAAGCTCGCCATTCTATCGTGGCAGTCTTCTTGATATCAGAAGAAAAGTCTGCTTCCGTAATCTTACGTTGAGCGATAATTGCATTTGTCTCTGCTTCTGTTGAACCGGCAGGATAATATACATGCTTTTTAGGATTGGTAACTGGATAGAAATAATACATTTTAGGATCTACAAAATCCAATCGCAAAGTCATCTTCGAGTTATCATCCTTAAATCCTACCGTAACATTTTTATTATCCTCATAGGTAAGGTCCTTGCTGTCGTTAATAAGGTCTTCCTGGAGAATATCAGCCATTTGAGTAGACGGAATAATATGGAAAATGTATCTGATGGATAAGGTTGGTTCATGTTCCATATAGGTTCCTGTAGCATCTATTCCATCGATGTAGCGGCTTACGTCACAAGCAATAGTTTCACCCTTCCAATCTGGGTCACTAGGACGAGTATACTTTACACCCACTGTTGACTGTATAGCATGCTGCATCAAATTGAAAGCCATCAATCCCTTATCTACATTATCTGCATCTTTCACAGAATTCAATAGAGAAGAAGATCCCTCTACAGATAAGTTAGCTGATGCATTATCTGTATCATAATTATACCATCTGAAATAACCTAAAGGCTCCAATTGGTCACCAGAGGATTCGAAATTCTGTATAGGCAACATAAGAGACACAGTCTTATGGTCAGCATTATCTACTACATAGGTATACTCCCATGTAGACACCTTCTGGCGCAACTGATTCTTCGAATCATCAATTACCTCATAATCGTTATCAGCATTGGCGTAACCCTTATAATGCTTAAAAGGGCGTTCTTTAATCGTATAGATTATTTTCAACGAATTGGTTGGTTCTGATACAATTAAATTATTTTCAATAGTTGGAACATCATTACTTGCTTCTACTTTTATTGTATAAAGAGATAAATCTTGTGAAGTTCCTTGAAGGATTCTAAATTGTATATCTTGAGGAAGAAAATTATTATTAGTTCCAGAATAATAAAAAACACCAGCTTTTGCCTTATAAGCAACATTAGGCCAAGAAGATAAATCTGAAGTATTTAGTTCATTACTAAAACCATATTCCCCTCCTCGATAAATCTTAAAAGCAGATGCATCTTGACGAGAATTGTCTTCTTTCTTATATATACTAATTTTCAAATATAAAGGTTTTTGCTTGACATCATATTTGGTTCCATCAGATGATTTAGCTAACATTCCCTTAGCAATCAAAAGAGACTCAATATTATCAATCGTAACACCAACTCCTTGCTTGTTACCGTAATTATCTTTACACTCTTGCAAATAAGCAACATCGGAAATCGTCGTATCATCTGCCCATATAGTATTTGGCAGCAATGCAAGCATTGCTACCAACATATATCTCATTACACTATTAAAAATCTTAGACTTAAACATAAGCTTCAATGTTTTTTAATATAAGTATTATTGTTTTATTCTGAAATAGTAACTCTGTCTCGTATATTTACGAGCAGCATAGCTTCTCAAATCCTTGGTGAAAAGTATCTTATATATAAGTTCTTTTCCTGAGGCACCTGGCACAGGTACTGTGACCTTGTAGAGGGCGCTCTGCTTGTCTGCTTTGTCATCATTGAAGATACCTTCGAAATAGCCAGTGGTTGTATTCCATGATGGAAGGGTTTTAAACACCAACTTGGCATTAGCTGTTTCATCAGCCATATCTTCTTCTTTGATTAACTGCCACCCTACTTTGGTATTATCGATACCAGTTACCTCTGTGTCATCACTTGCCTTTACTACCTTTGGTTGGATATGGAATTCCTCTTCCGGATAATAACAGGTGTAGGAAAGAGTGGTTCCGTTATCTCTTATGGATGGATAGAGACCGATGGCTGTGAAGGCCTGAACATCAAACTTCAACTTGTAATCATCTAAAGAGATTGGAAGAATGTGATGGTCGTTGCGAGCTATCGTTTTCCAATCCTTGAACAAGGCGTAACGCTTGACTCCTGCTGAAGTATTCAGGTTGATGATGAAATACTTGGAAGTATTGCCCGCTGCGCTTTCATTCACATAGAACGAAATCTCTTTATAATCCGTAGTACCTGCTGGTATCGTCACTGTAGGAGACAACTTATAAGTATAATTCTCCGTTGCAGCCTGCTCTACCAAATTTGGAATACATGTAACCTCATCTTTATCTGCACCAGAATGCTTTGGCAACAGTTTGATATTCTCCTTATCTCCATTCTCACTACTGTTCTTTGTAATATCGCTGATGGTAATATCATTGATTACCAAATCTGTAGCACTTGGATTCCTAAACTGAAGTGTAACTTTTGCCAGCATTCTTACTACCCAAAGCTCAGTTTTATCAGGCTTGCCGGAAACATCTACCTTAACTTCCTGCTTATTGCTCATTGGAATACCTTTGCAGTCTGTGGCATTCACATTGAATCCATTGCCATTCATCTTCCAATTCATGTTGTCTAAATGAACTTCTGCACCTTTAGAGATACCTAGTTCTGCGGCTGTTAGATTAGCAAAGGAATAAACCTGATAGGTAGCTTCTCCTTTAGGAAGATCCTTGATTGTGACTTCATCCTTTATACGATTATTATCCGATACGTTGTTGTTCTCTGCAAAAGAAACAACCTTGCCGTCTTTTACAAAGGCTACTACCCAGCTCTTCATGTTTTCCGCATCTATGCCATTTTCCCATGACAACGTAGCTCTGGTTCCAGAAGAAGAAGCTGTAGAAAGAGTCATGTGGACGGTAACCTTGTCGCCTTGGTTATCGCCTCCACTGCCTCCCTGTATAGGGTCAGCACTATCTGTGGAGCAAGCCGAGATTAAGGCTAGCACCATCAGAATCAATGCCGTATGTATCGTTCTAATCGTTTTCATTTTCTCTGAAAGTTTTATTTCAAACTATACTTTCTGTTTATCTATTTGTCTTTACATTGTTGTCTCTTCATGAGTATAGGTTGCCCATTTTCTCACGTTGAGGGTAATCTTCATTCCATCCGGTCCCTTACCGGTAATTCCATCGATACGAACTCGATAAATGTTATTGCGGACAATACCGTAATGCATTGGGTCGGAAGTTGTACCTGCACCCGTAGGGTCGCTATGGCGAATGACGTAGGTGTAACATTTTGGTGTACCTACAGCACCAGCTTTAGGGCTACCAAATTTACCAATTGCCTTATCTTCTGCTGTACCAATCTGCCATTGATCTGCATCATAATATGTACCCTTAAACACCAATCCCGTTGATGTTTCTGCAGAATTATCAAAGGAAGTATTCTCCATAACATAATCGAGAATATAGTATTTATAATTATACGGAGTTGTGGCCTTTGCATTATCATTATCTTTACCATGACTTTTATCGGCTTTCTTCACCTTATAAAAATCAGAAAAAGTCATTGACTCCCAATCCGTAATACTTTTCTTTTCATGACGATAAGCAACTCCTGTACGACTATTCGTCCATGGACAAATTACATAGTTCGTTGAATTATGATTTGCATCTTCGGTTTCCTTTGAAATGTAGTTTACTGTAGTTTTGTCGTTACTTATGAGGTATTCACCTGAGGTCAAATCGTTATATGGCATAACAGACTCTAAAACAAAACCACCAATAACATTATTCGATGCATCGGTTACATTATAATTATATGTATATGTTCTAGGATCTGTTTTCTTATTTTCCTGGCAATAAGCATTTGGCATGATATCAATACGAGCTGCCAGTCTTTCAATATCTACATTCACAAGATAAGGATCTTCCAGAGAACCTATATGCCCATCAGGAGTTAGTTGGGCATCCTTTAAGGATGACATCAAGAAGTTGCTTGACTTTGTTATATCTGCATCATCTCGTGTACAAACATTCATAATAAGTTTATCACGAATATCTTTCAACTTTTTACCTTGCCATTCAGAAGTCATATCATCAGCATTAGCAACTACAAGCAGATGATAGTTCTTTTCAATAATTGCATTTTGTATCTGTATTGGTGCAGATTGCCATATTCTAGAATTACCACCACTAGCTGTAGAGAAGTGCTGAAAGTAAATAACCTTTTCTATGATGGCATCATCATCATTCATATCATTCTTGGAAGATGAATAAAGCAATAAGTTTAAGTTGGTAACGGTTCGCTCATTAGTTTCACCCAAATCATCACCATCACCATCCTCTCCACCAGAAGGATTCTCTGTAAAATGATACTTGTCATCTTCACCTGCCCTACTCGCTCGTGTATCTCCACTACCATCCACAGTCACCCTTACCTGCAGATATGTCTTCATATCCTTGTTGGGCATAGGCAAATCACTGGTAGTGTCACTTGCACAGGATGCAAACGACATAACCAGCAAAAGGGCTAGCAATGAGAGGGTTATAGTTTTCATTTTAAACATACACTTTCTTTTTATATCGGCTTGCTGAAAGCCGGGTAGGACATGTTAATGGAGTTCTTCGAACTGGATGCGCTTGCTCCAACTCAGTACATTCACACTGATGGTGATGTAACAATACTTGAGCTTGCCACCCTGGATAAAGAACTGAAGTTTGTAATCGTAGGCACGGTCTAGGAATTCCTGTGCACTATAACTGTACTCCTCGCTGGTGCGAAGACGACTCAAGAGGTCTGGTAAATCTACATTCACTACCGTATTTCCTGTCTCCTTGCTCTTAATCAGGAGTCGGCCATCCAGGTTGTAATCTTCGTGCTTCAGAATGCGGGAAGTCATAAAGTCAGCATGGGCTATCTTGCCCTGCTCAGTCTCATCTACCGTATTCCATGTGGCATGAGGGGTATAAATGAGTTTACGGCTCTCATCGAGAGAGTTATCCCAAAGAATGCGGGCATTATGGTCCTCGATGGTCATTGTGTAGTCGTTGACATCCATGTCTTGAGGAGAGTCAAGGTCACGAAGCGCTACGTTAATCTTCTTGGTATCACGCACCAGAGGGATGGTTGCATAAGAAGGTTTTGAGGATGATACCTCTACTGCCTCCAGCAGTTTACCATGCCAGAGGGTATCGAGAGGAAGGCTGTTGTTGACAACCTCATCATACTCTCCCTTATTTTCATGGTCGAGATTCACTTCCAGTTTCTGCATCTTATCTCCTGTAGCCGATGGAGCGGTACGAACGAACTTGGCACGGTCTGAAGCTAACTGGTCGGCGTAAGCATTCTGTCCGGCAAGGGCAAGGAACTGATATTTACCTGGCTGCAGGTTCTCGACGTGCATCACATAATTTGGGTCTTTGAGAGGCGATGATAGCGCAGAATTCGTCTCGGTCTGTTGGGTTATATAGTTTCCGTTCTCGTCGAATACATACAGCGTTACCTGTCCAACATGGTCGTTGAACATGTCGGCACGCTGGAGGTTATAATCATACTTAAACTTCACATATACACCATTAGGACAATCGCTGTAATCCTGGTGCCACATATCGTGACATGAGGTCGCGACGGCCAGGGTCATGGCAGCTGCCATGACACCCTTCAACCATTTATTTATCTTCTGCGCTATCATATCGCTAATCAATTATTATTTTCAAATTTTTATCTTTTATCAAATTACTCACCGAGAGTTGCGCCTTGTGTACGCTTAGCCCATGAAAGGACGTTGATCTTGACAGAGATGTAAGCAGCCATTTCATCATCAGGATCACCAGTAACCTCAGGAACAACTGGTGAACCAATCTTCTTGATACCCTCTACATTAACAGTATACCAGTTGTTGCGAAGTACACCATAACGTCCAAGATAGTTTCCTGCCTGATTAGCTATAGGATAGGCACCGTCGCTTACAGTAGGTTTTGGAGTCTCTGATTTCTTCCAAGGTGTCAAATCATCACCAAAATGCTTGATTCTTACAGGATAATATGAAATACCACTTGCGTAGGTAGCTACTTTGATGGATTTTACAATATTATCAATATCTGCGCTAAATGTAGGAAGAGTACTACTTGTAAATTTACTTGAACTGGTAGACTTGAATGTAATTGTCGGAGTATTGTTACCTGCAGCTGTAATGTCGGCAACCTCCAAATCAGTTCCTTCTATCGACATACCTGAATTAAGCAGAGTTTTAAGCCACGCCTGTACATCAGTATTACTCAAGAATGCAGCCTTGACCGCATTCTTCATACCATCTGAAGTGAGAAGGTGAGCCTCGTCATCATTAACAATATAGAAAGTCTTACCATCATCTTGGAGCTGCGCAGCAACGATAACACGTGTTGTTACATCCTGATTCTGGTTAGGAACATCGAAAGTATTTTCCAAGCAATAATCATGATCACCAAGATTCTTCAAAGCTGCAGGTGCTTTATTACCTATCGTGCTGAAATCTGTTGACAGAGTAGATGGAGTCGTACTATAGTTAGGGTCTTTCGCCCAATAGGTACGATACAATGATACACCACTCTCCATAGGAGTATCACCAACAAAGCGATAAGGCTTAGCAGGATTATTCGGAGCAGCAGCATTAGTAGCAAGTGAAAGCCAGCCTGAAAAATCGGAAGTATTTCTCAAATAATAGGTCTTCTTATTGGTATTATCCAATATCCAACCCTTAATAGTATATGGTACTGATGTATTATCGGTCAAATTACCTGTATTACTAGTAGCTGTTACATCGACCTTGGCTAAAGCACGCTCAACATAGACACTGGCTGACACATTTGCCTTAGCCAAAGCCTCGGTAGCGTAGATATGATCCTTGTCTATTTTAGAAGCAACACTGATGGTAGCACTAGCTGGATTAGAACCACCACCAGCAACATTTGACAAAGGAGCATTCATCATCAGGAAACCAGTTGTTTTAAATTCAGAAGCATCCTTAGTCAACTCTAAGCTTTGCAAAGCAGAGATTTTACTAGTTGTCGTAAAAGCTGTACCATTCACTTTAAAATCGGCTGGGTCTGTGTCATTTACTGTAATTGTTTCATTGTTATTCAATACAACAATTGCATAAAATTTCTTAGTCCCATCGGCTAATCCACTATTAATCTTTTGGGTAATTTTGGTTGTGGTAGTTATATTATCCTCTGTAGTACCAACCAAATTCATACTCAAATTCTTTAAACTGTAAGCACCAGCAAATGTTGCACTAGCTTCATCAGCACCCTCGAACAGAATCAAGGTACCATTCTCAACAGCATACTCGTCAGCAAATCCATCATTAAACTTGTCGTTTTCTGCACGACTCACAGAACCACTACGTGTAGGCAAATTCAATGAAAGTGAGATATAACCACTTCCACTCTGATTTGAACCTGTGTTGTTACCACCACCATTCAGATCATCACTGCTAGAACAAGAACCGAGCATCAGCCCCGCCAATGCAACGGAAAATAATAAAGTTTTCTTCATCTTGTAAGTTATTATTGTTGTTATTAATATTTTATATTTTTACTTATAACCGCTCTTAAAAATCTAATTATATTACATTTTTATATATTTGGTTTACAATTCATCTAATACGTTATATTTGAGGTATTTTCTGAAGTTGTACTTAGAAAAGTTTTGCCTGGTTCAGGAGACTGTCCCAAGCCAGGGCAGTGCCCTGTCTCTAAGGAATAGCTATCTTATCCTAAACAGACAGTATGTATAACTTTATAGATTCTGTAAATTTTCTTTTGCAGAAGCAACGCCAGCCTTGGCAGCCTGCTCCAGGTAATAACGAGCTTGCTTCTCGTTACCCTTCAGCATCTCATAGACACCTCGGGCATTCTGGGCATTCGGACTGATTCCTGCCTTATCGAGATAAGATTTCGCACCATCTGCATCACCGGCATTCAAACGGGTAATGGCTGCATTCAGATTCGCTGTCTCATTCTCCGGGAACATGCGGACGGCAATCTCCATCACATCATTAAACTCCTTGCTGCCTGGCTCGTAAGTCTGGGCTACCATGAACATCTCCTCCTGGCTCAACTGCTGTGGCTTGGTCTTGATAATCTCCTTTGCCTCTTCCACATCAAAAGGTTTCACCTTGTAAGTAATGTGGTAGTCGGAATGGCGGAGCGCAGGATACCAGGTATCGAGCATAAAGCGATACTCTGAAGGATACTGCTTCTTGATCTTCAACTCCCGCGCATCCGGATTCAGACATTTGTCTGCAATAATCGCCAGAATGGCATCCTTATGCTCAAGGTTGCTACCTTTAATATAAGCTATCAGACCATCCCAATCCTCTGGAGTAGAAGAAACCGTGAAGAGATTGTTTGGCAACTTCACCATCCGGCGGACATATTCGGTCAGCGTCTTGGCACGGTTCTTTGCCAGATAATCATTATGGGTGTAAGGACTCTCTGGTGATGCATAACCATGAATATTGATGCCGCTCACTTCGAGATTCTTATCTTCCTTCAATGCATTGATGGTACGGATGATGCTATCCAACTGTTCCGGATTGCGGCGGTAATCAGGATGCAGCTCTATACGGTCTACCGGGAAATCGATATAAGCGCGCTTATCCAGATGACGGACCTTGATAGCCTCTACCTCCGAACGGACGAAGGAAGCTACCGGCTGGCGACGGCGAGCAACCGTGAAATCGTTGCCGTCCTGCAGATCACCACAACCGCAGAGGTCTTCGTGAATTTCGAGATCGTAGTTCCTTACCTTGGAAGACAGAGGAACTGATGCAAGATACTTCACGGTCTGCTGCTTCTTGTTGTCTCGCTTCACCACGAAAGCCTGAGGAGAAAGCTGCAACTGTTTCTTTCCAACCCCTCGGTCAAACATGATCTGCTGTCTTCTACCGTTGATAACTATCTCAGGCATCTTGAGCAACTCTCCCTTATGCTTGATAATCGGAGTATACACAAGTTGGTTGTTAGTAGGGAGATCCAGGGAATCGAGATTCAGATCCATCATAACCGTAATCAGGTCATTGTGATGCGACATCTCTACATGAGATACCTGTATCTTTTCAGCAGCCAACTTGAGACTCTTGCAATCCTGGGCTGCAAGAGGCATAGCCATCAAAAGAGAGCTGAATAATAATATGTAGTTCTTAAATTCTTTCATACTCATAGATTATGTTTAATGAGTTACAACATATAAATAAGAGAAATGGCTGCCTTGGTAGGACCCACATAATTGTCATGAGATGACTTCTCCTTCTCGCCACAGGCACCACACTTGAACTTTTCGTACTGGATATAATCATATCCGAAACCTACTGAGGTTTCCAGGTTCCAGTGCTTGGAAAGAGGCCATTGATAACCAGCTGTCACACCACCACCTACATACCATCCCTCATAGCGATGATTACGTAGAGATTTGAAAATGCCTAGGGGTAGCTTCACTCCTCCTGCATTAAACTGTCCGCCCATGGCATGAACACCCAAGAACCAGCCATTGAAGCTCTGGCAGAACCAGTAACGATATTCTGGTTGCAAAAGCCAATGACGGAGGCTTGACTGGTCGCCACCGGACTGTTTCCAAGGATTGAAGCCAAAGAATACCTGAGCGGTATGCTTCTTGCCTAAGGCAGTCTCGACACCGAGATTAGGAGTTGTTGTAGCCCAATATAAGAGGTTGGACTTGACTCCAATGTTTTGCGCATAATTAGCTAGTGATACAAATATGAGTAACACTGAAGCTAAAATCAATCGTTTAACCATCTATTAAAAGAGTTTAGTTAAGTCTATTTATTTATTTCGTTTTTACTATATCAATAGGTAATTATATAAATTTACCCGTTTACATGATAATTCGCATTTTCTTGGGGCAAAAGTAGGAAAAAGCTGTGAAAAGGAGGTGTATAAAATGTATTCATTTAGTGGAAAGAATCATTTTAGTACGTTATTTTACTGATTTTATAATGAAAATCCACCATTCATTAACATTTTATACATAAACATCACTAAAAGGAACTGTAAAAGGTAAAAGAGTAAAAGGGTAAAAAGGTAAAAGGAGCTGCGACCATCTGCGAAATCCCAGACCGAACAGGTCAAAAATCTGGGCACATCAGTGAAATCTGTGGAAAAAAGAAAAAGCATCAAAGAAAAATCTGCGTCATCTGCGAAATCTGCGTGACAAAGAACCAATCCGCGTGAAAACAAAAAAGCCTCAGAAATCTTTCGAAATCTGAGGCTTTGATAAAAGGAGGCGGCTACCTACTCTCCCGCATTGCATTGCAGTACCATCGGCGCAAGTGAGCTTAACTTCTCTGTTCGGAATGGGAAGAGGTGGGACCTCACCGCAATAACCACCTGATAATGGGTTATGACGTATTTGCACACAAGCAAACGTATAAGTAATGTTGAATGTTGATTGTTGAATTACAACTTTCAGCACCATTCAGACTGTACATACAGTTGAAATTATGAACTTTCTAAAGAAAGTGTTCGGGCAATTAGTAATGCTCGGCTTTGACATCGCTGTCTTTACACCTGCATCCTATCAACGTCATCGTCTCTGACGACCCTCAATGGAGTTCTCATCTTGCGGCTGGCTTCGCACTTAGATGCTTTCAGCGCTTATCCAATCCAGACTCAGATACCCAGCGGTGCGCCTGGCGGCACAACTGGTAAACCGGAGGTCTGTCCATCACGGTCCTCTCGTACTAGTGACGGCACCACTCAAAACTCCCACGCCCACGATAGATAGAGACCGAACTGTCTCACGACGTTCTGAACCCAGCTCGCGTGCCACTTTAATGGGCGAACAGCCCAACCCTTGGGACCTTCTCCAGCCCCAGGATGTGACGAGCCGACATCGAGGTGCCAAACCACCCCGTCGATATGAGCTCTTGGGGGGGATCAGCCTGTTATCCCCGGAGTACCTTTTATCCTTTGAGCGACGGAGTTTCCATACACATCCGCCGGATCACTATGCCCCAGTTTCCTGCCTGCTCGGCATGTCTGCCTCCCAGTCAAGCGCCCTTATGCCATTGCACTCTTTGAGGTCGGTTACCAATCGACCCGAGGGCACCTTTGGAAGCCTCCGTTACGCTTTTGGAGGCGACCACCCCAGTCAAACTACCCACCAAGCAGTGTCCGCGTATCACGCGTTAGACCTCAGACAGCCAAAGGGCCGTATTTCAAGGATGGCTCCACGAAAGCTGGCGCTCCCGCTTCGAAGCCTCCGGCCTATCCTACACATCGGATGACCAAGGTCAATGCTAAGCTGTAGTAAAGGTTCACGGGGTCTTTTCGTCCCATCGCGGGTAATCGGCAT
>ENA-ORTS01001484-ORTS01001484.1-human-gut-metagenome-genome-assembly--contig:-NODE-1484-length-15815-cov-3.066371_pt1 | contig 15815 bp, 10 predicted proteins | sample MGYA00241911_ERZ509186 | MGnify/ENA primary metagenome ERZ509186 (study PRJEB26280, sample SAMEA2338852) | human gut metagenome | biome: human gut; feature: human-associated habitat; material: faeces...
CGGATGGAAACGTCGTATTTTTCTATGTTATACGTATACTTAGAAGCCTGCGCCTGCGCCGGAATCAAGCAGAGGAGCAGGATAAAAAAGCTACAACACAGAAGGATATGTTTTAAGTATTTCATTCAAAATTCACCTTTACATTTTCTCGTTGTTCCGTGCTGTCAATTTCATACATTGGCTTTGTCTCAAAATGGAAAATTCCAGCAATAATATTGCATGGAATCGTCTGTACGGAAGTATTATAACGTTTTACGGCACCATTATAATATTTACGTGAATTTGCGATATCTTCTTCCATGCGTTCAAGCTGCATGCTCAGATTCTGAAAATTTGCATTGGCTTTCAGATCCGGATAGGCTTCAGCAAGAGCCAGGATCTTTGGCATCATCTGTGAAATCGAAGCACCGGTGCTGATCTTTTCTTCCTGTGTCATTCCTGCATAATCATGGCTTCGTTTGCCAATGATCGAGGACAATGTTTCAGCCTCGTGTTTGGCATAACCCTTTACCGTTTCCACAAGATTAGGAATCAAGTCAAAACGTTTTTTCAGGTAAACATCCATGGTCGAAAATGCCTCATCTACAGTAATCCGCTCCTTTGTAAGTTTGTTGTAACAAAGGATAAACATTACGATAAGAAAGATGAGAATTGCGGCAATAATAATCCCTGTCATAAAAAAACTCCTTTCTGGTTTAAAATGTTTTACTTATTTTAACATAGAAAGAGAAACACGACAAGAATAATGTAAAAAAAATATAAAATTATTGGGAAAAATAAGAAAAGTGCGAACCAGACGCTGACATAGGAAGAACCAAAGGATCAAGTAAAAGAAATTGAAAAGGGAAAAGAAGCAAGGGGAGACATTCCATTACATTAAAAAATGATGCGATTAAAAATAACTGGAGCGGATTTTGAGAAGCTGGCTACTCACCAATAAGAATAAAAATTTAAAAAAGTACTTGAAAAGTAGTAGAAAGTGTGCTATGCTTTCTTTGTCAAGAGCAAGGGCGCTCCTACAGAAGTAGGGGCGCCCTTTTCTATTTCACAAAGAAAGGTGGTATTTTTATGTTGAATTCTGGAGATACGGGATTTATGATGATTGCAACAGCATTGGTGTTCTTTATGACGCCGGGGCTGGCATTCTTTTACGGAGGTTTAGTGCGGAGAAAAAATGTATTGAATACAATGATCTCTTCGTTTTTTATCATGGGGCTTGCAGCTGCTATGTGGGTTTTCTTTGGGTATTCCCTTTCCTTTAGTGGGGATTTCGGAGGAATTATCGGAAGCTTGAAACAAGTTAGTTTAAGTGGATTGGGAGCGGAACCGGGAGCCTATGCTGACACGATTCCGGCGACACTTTTTGTGGCCTTTCAGATGATGTTTGCCATCATTACACCAGCATTGATCACAGGTTCTGTGGCTGGAAGAATGAAATTCAAAGCCCTGTTTGCTTTTATTGCCCTGTGGCTGATCGTCGTTTATTATCCGATGGCTCATATGGTATGGGGCAAAGGTGGATTTTTAGGAGAGGTTCTTGGATCGGTTGATTTTGCCGGCGGAAACGTTGTACATATCAGTTCCGGTGTCAGCGGCCTGGTTCTTTCTCTTTTACTTGGCAAACGCCGTGGATATGAGAAAACGGCATATCGTACACACAATATTCCATTTGTTCTTTTGGGAGCATCGATTTTATGGTTTGGCTGGTTTGGTTTCAATGCCGGAAGCGCTCTCGCAGCAGACGGACTTGCGGTTCATGCATTCCTGACAACCAATACATCTGCTGCCTGTGGACTTCTTTCCTGGATGGCGATCGATATGATTCGTGACGGCAAACCGACGGTAGTAGGAGCTTGTACCGGAGCTGTACTTGGTCTGGTCGCAATCACACCAGGAGCAGGATTTGTACCATTGTGGTCCGCATTTATTATCGGCATCGTAGTCAGTCCAATCTGCTATTTCATGATGTCTGTCGTCAAGAAACATTTTGGCTATGACGATGCGCTGGATGCTTTTGGCTGTCACGGAATCGGAGGTGTCTGGGGCGGTATTGCAACCGGAATATTTGCGCAGAAGTCCATCAACAGCACTGCGAGATGGGATGGTCTTGTTTTTGGCGATTACCATTTGTTCGTTGCACAGCTTATCAGTATTGTTATTACGATCGCGGTCGCAATTGTCGGCACGTTGATCTGCGCAGGAATCGTGAAACTGTTTACACCGCTTCGTGTATCTGAGCATGATGAAAGAATCGGCTTGGATGAGAGTCAGCATGGAGAAAGTGCTTACCCATCCTTCAATGGTTTGGATTAATAGAATGGAGGTTTTCTTATGATTAAAATAGATGCAATTGTAAATGAAGATAAAATGGAAGACATCAAAGATGCACTTCAAAAATTGAAAGTAAACGGAATGACTATTTCGCAGGTAATGGGATGCGGAACCCAGATGGGATACCGTGAGAAGATCCGTGGATACGATGTTGATATCAATGTTTTGCCAAAGGTGAAATTTGAGATCGTGGTATCGAGTCAAGAATGGGCAGACCGAACCATCGACGCCATCTGCAAATGTGCACACACCGGCGAACACGGCGACGGAAAAATTTTCGTCTACGAACTGGCGGATGTAATCCGAATCCGAACCGGGGAACATGGGCCCAAAGCGGTGTGGGCAGCAGACCAGACGGAGTAAAATGCTTTAAATTTACGTGGTAGCCATATTAGGAACTAAATGTATGGAAATCAAAGTCTCTTATGTGTAAGTGCGACGAAGTGCGACGATGCATTGATTTCCATGCATTGGATCCCGAATAGTTACGCGTTAGTTAAAAATTTTTGGACCGTTCATAAATTTTGAATGTACTGAAATCAAGGCACTTTTTATTTTGAAAGGTTTTTTACTAGGATTTTAATTTGACGACTCTTTTAAAAACAAGTAAAATAAGAAATAGAAAACAAAACGAAAGAGGTTGTCAATATGAACAATAAACTTATTTGGAGTCTGATATTTGCATTGATTGTTGTGTCAATGCCATCGACCACTGTTATAAAAGGAGCGGAGGAGCAGCAAGTACTTGGTGTTCCTGTTATTGAAAAAAATATTGTTTTATATGGTAAGGAGAAAGGACAGGTAAATTCTGTAGAAAAACCATTTGTAAAAGGAAATAAAATTACGCTTGACAATGTGTATTTTGGCAAATATTGGCAAGGCGATACGGATGGCGATGGGATTGCGGGTGAATCGGATGAAAAAGAGCTGATTAAATGGAATGTGGTAAACGTAGAAGGGGATGAAGCAGTTCTTGTTTCGGACTGCATTTTGGATTGGAAACCTTATAATGAGACAGTAAAATATGTTACATGGGAGACTTGCTCCTTACGCAAATGGTTAAATGAAGAATTTTTTGTCAATGCATTTTCAGAAGAGGAGCAAAATGCAATTTGTGAAAGTAAGGTGGCATTAGAAGGAAAAAATGTAACGGACAAGGTGTATATTGATTCGGTAAATGAAATCAATCAAGATTTGGGAAAAGAGGAAACGGGGTATAACAAATTTTATTGCAGGGAAGCTTCTGCATATGCACAGGAAAAAGGAGCAGACAGATATCCGTCATGGTTCTATCGGACAACGGGAAAAGCTGGTATAAATTCACTGAACATTGCAGACTATGCAGGAGGCATGGAAGAGAATGTGGTAAGTTCCTATAGTGGTATCCGACCGGTAATCCGTATTAAATTATCCTCAAATTTATGGAAAATAGCAGAAGAGGCTGAAGATGAAGTAGTGACGGAAGTGGATCGAGACAGTCTTTATTTTGGAAAAGATAGTAATGGTAAAAAAATCAAATGGCAGGTTCTGGATGTGGAAGGAAATACGGCTTTTATAATTACAGAAGGATTGATAGGGCAATTAGAGTATGCTTATGAGCAATTTCGAGATGTGCGGTGGGAAGATAGTTTTCTTCGTGATTGGTTAAATAATGTATTTTTAGAAGAAACATTTACACAGGAAGAACAAAAAGCAATTATAGAAACCGAGGTGATTGATGAGGCAAATCCATATTGTACGGCTGTTCCGCGGAAAACGATAGAGCCGGGGACTACGCCAAAGCCATGGGTAGATAAGGTAACGAATGACAAAATTTATCTTTTGTCGCTTCAGGAAGCGGAGGAAAAATCGTATGGATTTGATCATTGGTTTAAAAAAAGTGTTGTCCGTAAAGCAGTTAATAATGCTCAGGATACAGGAGAATGGTGGCTTCGAACGATGGGAGAATATACGGATAATGCAGTGGTTGTAAGTGAAAATGCAACGGTATGCAAGGACGGAAAAAGAGTGGTAGAGACATTGGGGGTGCGTCCGGTATTACATTTGGATCTGACTTTAAATGTATGGGAAAAAGCAACAGAAAAAGAAGAGGAGGAGACGCCGAATCCAATAGCAACACCAACGGCGTCTGTACTGCCGAGGCAGACGGAAAAACCGTCAGTCATTGCAACCTCAGATCCGACAATTATGCCAACTGGTGCTGCAACCGCAGATCCGACAATTATGCCAACTGGTGCTGCAACCGCAGATCCGGCAATTATGCCAACTGGTGCTGCAACCGCAGATCCGGCAATTATGCCATCATCAACGAGGTCCCCGGATTTGGCAGTCAGGCCTGTGGTGTCACAATCTTCGCGCATTAATAAAAAGAAACATTTAAAAAAACGAAATTCTCAGAAACCGAAATTGACGTTAGAAAAGAAAAAACAGGGGAAAAGCCATTATGTTTGTGTTCAAATAAAAGCGAAAAAAGGAAAAAAGACCATCAAACTTTCTTATAGCAAAACAGGAATCACATGCTGGTTTAAAATTCGCATATATCAGAGAAAAATGGGAAAAAAAGTGGATATTACTTATAGTCAAGAAAAGAAGATACAGTTATAGTAGTATTGACAAATTCCCTAAAAGCCGATACCATAGTGTATAGTGGTCATTTGAAAGAAAATCAAAACAGTATGAGAAGGGATGAAGAGTATGCTAGTCGCGGGAAAAGAACGCTGCATACGGTGTATGCATTTATTGGATGAAGAGGGGCATTGTGCGAAATGCGAGTTTGATGCCTCTTCTTACAAACAACCAAATATGGCGCTTCCTCTTGGCACCTGCCTGAATGAACGTTATTTTCTTGGAAAAGTGCTGGGAGAAGGGGGATTTGGGATTACTTATGTGGCGTGGGACATTGTGCTGATGGTTCCGGTCGCAGTAAAAGAATATTTTCCGAGTGGGATTGCCACAAGAGAAAAAGAGGGGCCGCAGACAGGGACGCTTCAGATTTACGAAGGAAAAAGTGAATTGGAGTTTGAAAAGGGAAAAGAAGATTTTTTGAAAGAGGCGAGAAGTCTGTCTCGTTTTATGAAACTGCCGAGTATCGTCTCGGTGCGCGATTTCTTTCAGGAAAACCGTACGGCGTACATTGTGATGGAATATGTCGAAGGCACAAGGGTGCGTAATTATATCCGGAAAAATGGAAAAATGTCAGGCGAGCAGGTGCTTGCGTTGATGGAACCGGTGATTCATTCCTTGTGTGATATTCACAAAACGGGATTGATTCACCGTGATATCAGCATTGATAATTTGATGTTTGATGAAAATGGACAGTTGAAATTGATTGATTTTGGGGCGGCACGAAATGTGGAACTGCCGGAAAATACGATAACGGTTTCTATCAAGCGAGGCTTTTCGCCCGAAGAACAGTACCGCGCAAAAGGAGAGCAGGGACCGTGGACCGATTTGTACAGTCTTTGTGGAACGATGTATTTTATGCTTACGGGGAAAATCCCCGATGAGTCCGTAGAGCGTGTCTATGCGGACCATTTGGTGCCCTTGCGGCAGTGGGAGGATGTGAAACTTCCGATGCAGGCGAAGTGTGCAATTGACAAGGGAATGGCAGTTCTGGCGAAAGACCGCTGGCAGGATATGGAAGAGTTTTACAATGAACTGTATCCGGATAACAAACGAATCTCTTCTTATGACGAAGTGCAGCTGCCGAAATCATTTCGCGATACATTAACCCGGTCAGGTGTTGCCGGACTTTTTTCGAAAACAGCGATACAGCGTGAATTTGGCGAAAACATGGGACAAACCGAGGCAAAACACAAAAAAGGAAAATGGATGATCGCGGGATTAATCCTTGTGGTAATGACAGCCGGTGGAATCTTGCTTTATCAAAACCACAATTCATCAGCCGATGAGGAAAAGTCAATTCCGGTGAATGTGGCAGAGAAGACAGTGGAAACGGCGGTACCGACGGCAAATGCTGTTTCGACACCTGAGCCGACTCCTGAGGAAATGGCGTTTGTGGAAATTCCAAAAGTAATAGGAAAGACCGCCGGTAAGGCAAAGAAAAAATTACAGAAATTGGGAGTTCGGGTAAAAATAGAAAAGGCATATAACAAGAAAAAGAAGGGGACGGTTGTGCAGCAGAGCATTGCGGCAGGAACACAGGTAAAGAAGGAGAGTGTGATTATTCTTACTGTGAGCCGTGGCGTGAAAAGGGCGGTTCAGACGGCGGCACCGACGAAAGCACCGGTAGTGACTGCACGGCCCAAGACGACGAAGCGGCCACAAAAATACGATGCTTCGTTAGACGGTTATTTGCAATAAAGAGAAATGAGGAGACAGCGTGAAATATCAGAGAAAAAGCAACCAGGGTTTTGACCGGTTCTTAATTCATGAATGGCTGGAATCGTGTGAGGAAATATCAGCCACGGAAGAATGCGGAAAAGAGATCAGAAAGCAGGCGTATCAGGCATTTCGCAAGGCGGCAAAGGGAGAAAAACCGGCAGATTTACATACGATGCGGCGGTGGTTTGGACTGGATGGAATTTCCAGCCCGAATCGCGAAATGGTTTTTCATATTGCTATTTCTTTAAAACTTAGTGTAGAAAAAACACAGGAATATCTTCGGAAAGGATTGCTTCTTCCGGGAATCCAGGTAAATGATCATCGGGAATTTGTTTATCTTTATGCGATTGAACACCAGCTTGACTGGCAGATGTGTCAGGAGATGATTGTATTTTATGAAAAACATCTTCCGGAGGCTATCAGTTTGTTGGATGAAAAATGCACGCAAAAATTGTGGGGGTTCTACGATGCGATTCATCATCTGGAACCAAAAGAATTTTTATATGAGATGGGAAAAAGAGCGGCTTATTTTAAGGGGTACAGTAAAAATGTTTTGGAGCATTATCTGCATATTCAGGCGGAACTAAAAACTTTGATGAGAGAAGAGGCCTCCGAGGATTTGGAATTTTTACTGCAGTCGCAGTCATTTACACTATGGTGTAAAAACAATCATATTGCACCGGAACAGCGCAGAGAGGAAGAGGTGCTTTTACATTACCTTCATAATGAAAGCCGGCATGCTAAGTCTCTTATTTCCCAGGAAGAGGCTGAAAATTTTCGGCAACTGGTAAGAAAGGCATATGGAAAGGGAGTGTACCAATCCGACATTCTGACAGAAATTTTTGCGGCGGCGATGCCAAGTGAAGCAGAGAGAAAGGGAAGGTACCAGAAAGATCGTGTGGAACATATGGGAATCCGCTTGATCTCGGATAAATATCTTTCAGACCTTCTTCATATCGCCCGGCAGAAGGAACGGGAAATCAATCTCATTCAGCAGTTTTACCGGAGCCCGCAGGAAGAACAAACGAAATTGAAGGTGAAATTGCGCCATCAGAAACAGCGCTGTCATATTATTGAGCGGGAAGATCTGCTTCCCCTGTTGCACTATCTGGCACAGAAAAAATATACCATGAAAATTGATGAAGAAGAGGCCGGGTATCAGAAAGAGGAAGCCGTAACCTATTTTGTAAATATGACCAATACGGTACTGGAAGCCTGCCAGATGGAGCCGCTTGACCGGCACTACCGGCTGGATTCCATTTTATTATCCAGTTTTCAGGAAGAGGAAATGCTTTCTATATCGGATATGATTGAGGGAAAGCCATAAAGTTTTAGTTGAAATTATTCCCAAACAATAGTAAAATGGTGTAAGAATAATTTATAAAAGGTGCATCCGGCACCTGATTGGAGGATAAGAATGGAAAAGACAATGGAAAAAATCGTAGCTTTGGCAAAAGGACGCGGATTTATTTATCCGGGTTCGGAGATTTATGGTGGACTGGCAAATACATGGGACTACGGAAATCTTGGTGTCGAGCTGAAAAACAATGTTAAGAAAGCCTGGTGGCAGAAGTTTATTCAGGAGAATAAATACAATGTTGGTGTGGACTGTGCGATTTTGATGAACCCACAGACATGGGTAGCATCCGGACACTTGGGCGGCTTTTCCGATCCTCTGATGGATTGTAAAGAATGTCATGAGAGATTTCGTGCCGATCAGCTGATCGAAGCATTTGCAGAAGAAAACAATGTAGAATTGGATGGTTCCGTGGACGGATGGGACAAGGAAAAGATGGAAGGCTTTATCAAAGAGCATTCCGTACCATGTCCGACTTGTGGAAAACACAATTTTACCGAGATCCGTCAGTTCAATCTGATGTTCAAGACCTTCCAGGGTGTAACCGAAGATGCGAAAAACACCGTATATCTTCGCCCGGAGACAGCACAGGGAATTTTTGTAAACTTTAAAAATGTACAGAGAACATCCCGTAAAAAAGTACCGTTTGGTATTGGTCAGATTGGTAAATCTTTCCGAAATGAGATCACACCGGGTAACTTTACGTTCCGTACTCGTGAATTTGAGCAGATGGAGCTGGAGTTCTTCTGTGTACCGGATACTGACCTTGAATGGTTCTCTTACTGGAAAGAATTTTGTATCAAATGGCTGCAGGATCTTGGCATCAAAGAAGATGAGATGCGTGTGCGTGACCATGACAAAGAGGAACTTTCTTTCTACAGTAAGGCGACAAGTGATATCGAGTTCCTGTTCCCATTTGGCTGGGGTGAACTTTGGGGTATCGCAGACCGTACAAATTACGATTTGACACAGCATCAGAATGTATCCGGCGAGGATATGAGTTATTTTGATGATGAGAAAAAAGAAAAATACATTCCATATGTTATTGAGCCATCTTTGGGTGCTGACCGTGTGACACTGGCATTCCTTTGCAGCGCTTATGACGAAGAAGAGTTAGAAGGTGGAGATACACGTACCGTAATGCATTTCCATCCGGCTTTGGCACCGGTTAAGATTGGTGTGCTGCCACTTTCCAAGAAACTCAACGAAGGGGCAGAAAAAGTATTTGAAGAATTGAGCAAATATTATAATTGTGAATACGATGACCGTGGAAACATCGGTAAGAGATACCGCCGTCAGGATGAGATCGGTACTCCATTCTGTATTACCTACGATTTTGATTCCGAAGAAGACGGTATGGTTACGGTTCGTGATCGTGATACGATGGAGCAGGAGCGTATTAAGATCACAGATCTGAAAGCTTATTTTGAAGAGAAATTCACATTTTAAAGGAGTGTAAAAGCGTGAAGACTTATTTGTACAATACCCTTTCTAAGAAAGTGGAAGAGTTTGTTCCCAATGAGCCGGGAAAAGTGGCTATGTATACCTGTGGACCGACGGTGTATCATTTTGCCCATATCGGAAATCTCCGCAGCTATATCATGGAAGATGTGCTTGAAAAATATCTTCGTTTTGCCGGATATGATGTAAAGCGTGTCATGAATATTACCGATGTCGGACATCTGTCAAGTGACGGAGATACCGGAGAAGACAAGATGCTTGCCGGCGCCAAGCGAGAGCACAAATCCGTAATGGACATCGCCAAATTCTATACCGATGCGTTTTTTGAGGATTGCAAGAAATTGGAAATCAAACGCCCGGATGTGGTAGAACCGGCGACCAATTGTATCAATGAATTCATTCATATGATCGAGGTGCTTTTGGAAAAAGGGTACGCCTATGTTGCGGGGGAAAATGTATATTTTGATACTTCAAAGTTAGAGAATTATTATGTATTGTCTTCCCAGAACGAAGAAGATCTGCAGGTCGGAGTTCGCGATGATGTAGAAGAAGATGAGAATAAACGCAATAAAACAGATTTTGTACTTTGGTTTACAAAGTCAAAATTTGACAATCAGGAATTGAAATGGGAAAGCCCATGGGGTGTCGGATATCCAGGCTGGCATATCGAGTGTTCCAGTATCAGTATCAAACATCTTGGAGAATACATGGACATTCACTGTGGCGGCGTGGATAATATTTTCCCACATCATACGAATGAGATCGCGCAGAGTGAATCGTATCTGGGACATAAATGGTGTAATTACTGGTTCCATGTCAACCATTTAAAGACCAATGGCGGAAAGATGAGTAAATCCAAAGGAGAGTTTCTGACAGTCTCTCTTTTGGAGGAAAAAGGGTATAACCCGATGGTTTACCGTATGTTCTGCCTGCAGTCACATTACCGGAAACCACTTGAGTTTTCGTATGAGGCATTGGACAATGTGGCGACCGCTTATGAGAAATTGTTAAAGCGTATCAAAGCGATTCCGGAAGAAGGAGAAGTAAATGCGGATCAGGTGGCTGCTTACCATGAAAAGTTTGGTGAGGCAGTCGGAAACGATATGAATACGTCGATGGGACTTACGATCGTGTACGATTTGCTGAAAGAAGATTTTTCCGGTGCGACAAAGAGAGCGATCCTTGCGGATCTGGATACGGTATTATCTCTGGAACTTACCAAACCGTGGGAAGATGCCGGAGAAGAAGTCGATGAAGAGTTGAGTGCTTTTGTGGAAGGAAAGATCGCAGAGCGTGCGGCAGCGAAAAAAGCAAAAGATTTTGCCAAAGCCGATGCCATCCGTGATGAATTGAAAGCAAAAGGAATCTTAATAAAAGATACAAGAGAAGGCGTTGTCTGGGAGAAAATCGGAGAATAAACGAAGAAAGCGAGGAGGCGTTGTACGTTTCCACGCTTTCTTTATATCTTTAATATTACCTATCACTCAAACTGTAACCATTCCAGATCGAATTTACATCCCGGAAGGAAGATCAGATTCAGGTTATAATCACCGGATACCGGCTCTAATTCGAAAGTCTGTACCTGTGATTCGTCGCTGTAAGGGAAATCGACGATCTGGTTGATGACATTATCGCTGCCGTCTGCCGGAACGAATCTTACATGGATCGTATTCATCTCGATATGCGAACGTCCACAGATGGTAATCTGGTGGAATCCATCTTTTGTAAAATGCATATTGGTATACTCTACGGTTACATTGTTTCCAATCTCGCGGATGGCGTCGCCATCGATCGTAAACATATCACCTGTAACATTGGAGCAGTCGGAGCCAAGAAGTTTTGCGTAGGCTTTTTCTACCTTTGTGAAATAGAAGCCCTGCAGTGACATCTTGATTTCCGGATAAACGACGATGGAGATCGTCTGAACGCCTTTGAGTCGTTTGCTTAATGTAAATACATTTTCCTGATAGTGGTTGTACCAGCTCTTGGCCTCGTAGGTTGCCTGAAGCAGACATTCACCGGTGGCACAGGTGGTTCCCGGAGCGGCAGGTTCGGTGATGCTTCCTTTTTCGGATGGAAGTCCCGGAGTACCGAGCCATACTTCAACCGGAAGCACATCACTAAAGGAAAAAATTGGAAGATGGATCTCGTCGGAACCATAATCTCCAAAATCAATATTTTCAAAGGTTACCACAGTACGGTCGTTTCCGGTAATATAGACGCCACCCTGGAAACTCAGGATCAAGCCGTCATCGGAACTTTCGGAGTAGTCAATGGCAGATACGATCTTATAAGGATCGTGTGTGGCATCTCCGAGTCCGGTTACTTCAAATTCCAGTTCGGAGATCACTTCGACGTGGTCTAAGCCGTTGCAGCAAGTACAGCACAGACGGAATTCACCATCGCCGACTGCCTGGATCGAAGCGGTATTTGTCGCTTTGTCCACGTTGATTTTTACTGCGTTGCTCTGTACACCGTTCAGTGTGACTGCCTTAAATTCAATGTCCCGGTAGGTTGCATTTTCCGGATAAATTTTTGCCGTTACAACTGTTTCTTTATGGTTCGCATCCAAAATCGAAGTTCCTTGATTTGTCAGTTCAATCTTTCGAACCGGAATCTCGTTCGTGCGATCCGGAATGACAGTGCCATCTTCCAAAGTTTTTTCTGCAAGAGAAAATGTCGTATTTTCCATCTGACAGGAGATGCCGTCCGGAATGGTATCGGCAGGTACGGCCTGCAGTGTCAGATGGGCATCCGGCAGAGATGGTGAACTAACGGTTACCTGAATGTCACCGGATTCTGTTTTAGCGGCGATGATCGCCAGTAATTTTCCACTGAATAATTTGCGGCTGGTGCCTTTGTATTGGTCAAAATCGGAACTGTCGCCATTGTCAAGGCCGATCAGGCGGCCGGCTCCGGTTACGGATACATTCATGCGGCTTCGTCCATTGGCGACGAGGATACCGTTCGCATCCAGGGTATCAATGGTGACAAAGATCAGATCTTCGCCGTCTGCCGTAAGCGTCTCTTTGTCCGGGGTAAGACGGATGCTTGCCGGATCGCCGAAGGACTGCTGCCGGTCTCTTGCGATCACATTGCCCTCTTCGTCGTAGGCAACGGCTTCGATCACGCCTTTGCTGTATGGGATCTGCCAGTCGCCGGAAAGTGTCGTGCCGTGAGCATGATCAATTTCCACGATACCCTGACTCTGTCCCTGATAGAAGAGTTCCACTTTCGGGGCATTGGAGAAGATACGTACATCGATCAGCTGGCCTTCATTGAAATCCCAGTAAGGCAGGAGATGTACCATCGGTTTTTTCTTATAATCGGTCCATTCTGCCTGATACAGGTAGAATGTGTCTTTTGGAAAGCCGGCAGTATCGACCTGTCCGAAATACGAATTTTTGGTAAAATATGGGGTTGGCTCGCCCAAATAATCAAAGCCGGACCAGAGGTACTGTCCAAAGCAGAACTCGCGGTCGCGGTGTGCGATAATCGTGTGCTCAGAATTTTTCGCTCCCCAGTTTGTCGTACAGTTTCCAAGAGTCGAACACTGCAGGTCATCAAATGTCAAAAGACGGTTGGAAAGAGGAAAATGATAGATGCCGCGGCTTTGTACGGTAGCACTTGTCTCACTTCCAAATATTTTCCAGTCCGGATATTTTTCATGATGTTCGTCATAACATTTATCGAGGTAGTTGTAGCCGACGAGATCGATCACTTCGCCGGTGCGCTGGGCAGCTTCCCATTCGATATAATTCGATGCCAGTGTGGTGTAGGCATTTTTGCGGTAATCGAGCTCGCGGACGGCATTATGAAGTTCTTTCGTCAGTTCCAGTCCGCGGTCAAAATGCGTATCATAAATCTCATTTCCGATTCCCCAGATAAAGACGCACGGGTGGTTGCGGTCCTGGCGGACCCAGCTTGTCAGGTCTTTTTTCCACCAGTTTTTAAAGTCATTGCCGTAGTCGTAATCGGTCTTTGTGCGCTCCCACATATCAAAACTCTCAGTGTAGAGCAGGAGTCCCAGTTCATCACAGAGATTCAGCATATGTTCCGGCGGCATGTTGTGCGCATTTCGGATCGAATTTACACCCATTTCCTTTAACGTAAGGAGCTGGCGGCGGAGAGCCGCTTTGTTCATGGCGGCACCCAGGGAACCGAGAACGTGATGCTCACAGGTACCATTGATCTTTACGTGACGGCCATTTAAGAAAAATCCTTTATCCGCATCAAACGCAATGTCACGAAATCCCAGATTCTGGGTGATGGAATCCGTGAGCGTATCGCCCACATATAAGGAAGTGCGGATCTGATACAGATTTGGCTCTTCAATATCCCATAATTTCGGTTCAATAACAGTCAGTACCTGTTTGTCAACCTGAACGGAGTCTGAAAAATGTACCGTGCTTTCATGAGAGGTCACAAGAGTGCCGTCGGTATCAAAAATCTCGTGCCAGATCCGACCTTCGTCTGTGGCACCTGTTTCATCGATAAATTCGGTATCCATAAATACTTCCCAGGTTTTTCCAAGTTTTTCTGTGGAAAGATACGTTCCATTATGTACGAGATGAGCCGCATGGGAAGTGGCAAGCCACACATCGCGGTAAATGCCTGAGCCCGGATACCAGCGGCTGTTTGGCAGATGGTATTCATTGCGGACAAGAAGTTCATTGTCGCCGTCCTCTAATTTGTCGGTCAGATCAACGACAAATTCCGAATAACCATGTTTCCATGTGAAAATTTCTTTTTGATTCAAATAAATCGTTGTATCCATATAGACACCTTCAAAGATCAGTTCCATCTTTTGCGTGTCCGGATCCGCCTTGTCAAGAAGCTGCTTTTTGTTGATAATCCTTCGATAACAACTTATGGCCTGTTCATACAGATTTTCTGTATCATAGATCATCCAGTCATGGGGAAGATCTACCGGCGTCCAGGACGTATTTTGAAATAATGTTTCGATCGGAGTGTCCAAAGGAAACTTGCAAAACGTCCAGTTGTCATTCAATCGTTTTTTCATTTGATAAATCCTGCCTTTCATTTCTCCAAAGAGGTAACGATTCAGGTCTCTTCATTGTTTTTTGCACATCGGACCTGAATAGTTACAAAAAGTTTTGCACTTTAACAATAATTATATTATACTAGTAGTATGGTTTCAAGAAAAAAATAGGAATTTGGAGCGAAAAATGCAAATTTGTAAAATGAGCGGCAGACAGATAAATCAAGCATTGGAACTGATACGGAAAGTGTTTGATGAATGCGACAAGGAAGACTATGAAGACATGGGAATCCTGTCCTTTTATCATTTTATTCGCAGAGAACAGATTGAAGAGCGGGTGAAAAGTGGAGAGATGGTATTCTTTGGTGCATATGAAGAGTCTGAACTGGTCGGCGTGATCGCGATGCGGGAGGGCTTTCATGTGAGCCTGCTATTTGTAGAAAAAAAACGGCAGAGGCAGGGGATAGGGAAAAAACTGATTCGGCGCGGAGTGGCGTATTGCCTGGAGAAAAATCCGCAGCTGAAAGCAATTACTGTCAGTGCGTCGCCGAAGGGAAAAAGAGCATATGAAGCGATGGGGTTTCGGGCATTGACACCGGAGCAGGAAAAACAGGGAATGCGCTTTACGCCGATGCGGCTTGAGTTATAGAGGAAACGAACAGGAGGCAGCGATGAAACAGAGTATAGAGGACCGGATGCGGAAAGAAAATAAGAACAATTTCAATATTCAGTCATTGGAAAAAGGGTTGTTGTTTGGTACCAAAATTTGTAAAAAAACGTGGACGTATGAAATTGTTGCGGTAGATGAGATGTTTGCAAAAATGCTTGGAATACCGGCTTCACGGAAAGAAGAAGCGATAGGGATTGAAATGTCGGATATCATTCATCCCAATGATCTCGCCAGAGTTGTGAAAGAAACTCTTTGGGAGCTACAGGGAAGTGAGAAGTACGATTGCAAATATCGGATGAAAAATGCAGACGATGAATATCACTGGGTAAGGGATATCGGAGAACGTTTTTGGATTGACGGACAGGAGTACGTTCAAGGTACGGTATTTGATATTGATGAAAAAGAGACATTGATTCGTGAGAGGGATGTTACTTATGAAAGTATGCCGGGAGGAGTTGTTTTTGTTGTTATCGGAAAAGATAATTTTTATATTCGCGAGGCGAATCAGTATAGTTTCGATATGCTTGGGGTAGGGCGAGAAGAATATCTGGGGTCTTCCGGAAAATACACGTTTCCGGAGGATTTGCCAAAATTGCGGAAACATTTTGTCCAACAGGCGAAAAAAAGAGAACCTTTGGATTATGAATTTC
>ENA-ORTS01001485-ORTS01001485.1-human-gut-metagenome-genome-assembly--contig:-NODE-1485-length-15807-cov-107.448641_pt1 | contig 15807 bp, 8 predicted proteins | sample MGYA00241911_ERZ509186 | MGnify/ENA primary metagenome ERZ509186 (study PRJEB26280, sample SAMEA2338852) | human gut metagenome | biome: human gut; feature: human-associated habitat; material: faeces...
TCAATTTCTAAGTTGTCCATAATATAAAAACTGTGTTAAACTACTTTTATTGTAGCTTGACACAGTTTAGTTTACACTCTCGGGAGTGACAAGTAACCGTGGTCTTACCAGGGAAGTTTATTACTGCCTCTGACTTTTTATTAGTCAAGGTAAGTTCCTCAGTATAACTGAACACTGCAGAATTATTCCACACATCCTTATGATCAGTTTGGATATCATCAATAGCCTCTGTTCCGATTTTGAATTCGGTACCAGCTGTAGTGTACACATCAAACTTCACGACATCAGCCTTGCCCTTCTCTACATTCTTAAGGTTGATAAAACACTGGCTGTCCCAAGGATTAGCCTTGTCAGCGGTGCTAGTAATCTTCAGCACCTTGTTAGCTGCACTCACGTTAACTGCCATCAAGGCAGCAGCAATCAAAGTAAAAATCTTTTTCATACGCTTTTAATTTTAAGTTTATTGATAATAATTGTTCATTCGTGGAACGAGAAATGTTTCTCATTTCCGCTTGCAAAAGTAACAGAAAAGGCTGAAAAAGACTTTGCGTGGTGTAACAAATACTTTGTGAGAAGTACCAAATAGGTTTGATAGCCAACATTATAACGAAAATGATACACCATCAAACCTATTTGAAGAGGAAATCACAACAAAGGAGTCATATAAATCGGTAAGAGGAGCGTTTGTCCATCTTTCTTCAAATCCTTTGTATACAAGAGATATCTCTTATCTATTCGATCAGAATATTTAGCACAAAACTCGTCTAGTGACTTATGAGTATTATATCCTGAGGATTTCACCCCTATCGGATAAATTTTCTTTCCTCTTGAAAGAAGGAAATCCACTTCATAACTTTTATGGCTAGTGGCATGAGGGAAAGTATAATAATAAAGTTTATTGCCAGAAGCTACTAACATCTGCGCTACAAGATTCTCATATACATATCCCATATCACTACTCAGCTTATCACTCAAAAGCTTTTCATAAATAATATTTTCAGTATGATCTTTGTCCCAAAAGGCGAGAGTCACAAAAAGCCCCGTATCTGCCGTAAACATTTTATAGAAATTACCATCACTATGAAGAGCCAGACCTACATTCGGATCATTGGCATGATAGGCAAAATTTACAACCATACTATCCTTCATTTCCTCCAATATACCCATTATGTTCTTACGTTCAGAATCATCCAACACACTAGCTACTTGGTATCTAGATGCATTATTATTCAGCTGAGCAGGTATATTAGCAAAAAGTTTAGCTGCTCGTCCACTATTGTCGATCTTTCTAAAATCATCCAAATAGAGTTCCAAAATTTCCCTTTTCACAGCATCCGTCTTACTAAGATTATTCGTCTCAAGATATTCTTTTACAGCTTGTGGCATTCCACCAACAAGCATATAAAGGCGAAGCCGACGCATAGTTTCTCGATGAGCAGCTTCCAAAGGGATCCGTGAATCAAAAAATTGTTTGAGCAAGGGCATCGTAACTTTATCCCCTAAAGCCCAGCAAAATTCCTCAAAGTCCATTGGATACATTTCCAAACGCGTCTCTTCACTTGGGATGATAATATTAGCTACATTCTTTTTTATACTAATTAGAGAACCCGTCTCTATATAATCGTATCTACCATCAGCCACTAGATGTTTAATAGCTTGGCGAGCCTTAGGACAAAGTTGCACTTCATCAAAAATAATCACAGACTTTCGCTTCTCCAAGACCACCTGATAAATAGACTGAAGGCGAAGAAAGATAAAATCTAAATTCATTAAATCTTCAAAAAGATCTGTAACAGCCTTTGAAGCCATAGAGAAATCAATCAATATATAGCTTTTGTACTCTCGCTCAGCAAAAGTACGCACTATAGTAGATTTTCCTATGCGTCTTGCTCCCTTGATAAGAAGCGCAGACTTCCCCTGACGCTCTTGCTTCCAAGCAAGCATCTTATCATATATTTTTCTTTCAAACACAATATTTGCCATAACATTTTGATTTTGAGTGCAAAGATACAAAATATTCCAGATTCCCCAAATGTTTTTACCCAAAATATTCCAGATTCCCCAAATGTTTAGTCAAAACAGAGGAAAAATATACAGATGAGCCTAATACATCACGTCCTTCTCTGGGAAGCCAAATTAAAGATTTTGGCACGAAAACGCACTTTTTCTCGAAAAAAAAGTGAGAAAAAGTGCGTTTTCGTGCCATTTTAAGGAAAGTATAGTAAACAGCGAAGTCACACTAGACAATCTCTTTCAAGAATGACACATAGGAGAAAGAGAATATTTTCATCATTAAAAAAATGCAAAAAGGTTGACCGTGTCATCACAACACAGCCAACCTTAACGACTAACATCTTTTTTCGGTTAATCTTTGTATGATAAAACCTAAAACTAATGTTCTACTTACAAAACTTTATTGACCAACAGGTGGAACAATCGGCTTGTTAAAACCTTCAATAAATACAAAACTAATATCTCTTGACATTATAGGATGACCTGTAGTCTCATCTATTATGCTTATAGAAAACTCAAAAACATCAGTGTGTCCATTCTGGCCTATATATGCAAAATTTGTCCCAGGTTGTACTTGAAGGACCTCATCACCATTACCTTTTAATATTTTCCAAGAATAACGGTAACCATAAGGCAAAGCTTTCATTTGAACGCCTATTGTACATGCTCTTTTAGGAAATCCATTTTCTTCTAACAATTCATAAGTATTTGGATACGCACTAGTAGTATACGTACCTCGTAGATACGAATAATCCACTTCATTTTCTGCAATCGATGCAGCCATGGCCATGCACGATGCAATAATTGCCACGAAAGTCAATAAAAATTTCCTCATAGTTTATTATTTTAAATTAATCATTAATTATTTTACATCACTTTCTCCTTTAGCAGAAGAAGCAAGACCATCAGCAAAACCACCGTAAGCAGGCTTGCGCTGATAGTTGAGGTTCCAAAGACCTACAGGCTGTCCAGGGCGCCAACCGCTGTCTGTTGGTGAATCGGTGAGACACCACTGGCAGATACCATACTGCTGACTGACAGGAACGATCTTGAAATACTGCTCGATAATCCACTTGTAGTGTTCAGCCATAGCCTTTTCCTTAGCCACACGCTCTTCAATAGGAAGCTTCTCCAGCTGAGCAGTAGTAACATCTTTGCCATCTTTATCTACATAGCCCATATCAATCTCTGAGATACGGACGAGCTTGCCAGTCTCTGCCATGATCTTGAGCATGTTCTGGATGGCCCTCTTCTTGCTTTCCAGAGTCTGTTCATTCTCGTAGTAGCTGATGTGCATCTGTGATCCGATACCATCAATCTTGGTGTTCCAGCCGAGTTCCTGACCCTTCTTTTCCCATACGCCAATCCAGTAAACGAGCGACTTCACCTTCTTGTTGTCGTCCCAGTCAGACTCCAGGTTATAATCGTTGATGAAGAGCTTGAGGTCTTCAGGGTTTGTACCCTCTACCGCAGCATAAGCATCACGAGCCGCCTTCTCTACGATAGGACCATACATCTCTGGTGTGAAGTAATCCTGCCAGTAGAAATCTTGTGGATTATGCTCACTGGTAGCCTCAGTCTGAAGAGCATAGAAGCCGTTTACGTTGCCACCACCAGAGACAGCCTCGTTGATGAGATCCCAAGCCTTCACCTTGCCTCCAGTGGCCTGCATCATGCCACTTATCCATTTGTTCATCGCCCAGGTAAGAGTATCTGATTTCTCCTGAGGAGTGAGAGGGATACCATCTGAAGACTTCGTGTAGTAAACTTCAAAATCATCAATATAGAGGGTACCCGCATATTTACCGATATTCAGCAGCAGGCGCAAGGCATTGTCACCATTACATGTGGTAGTCACATCAACTTCCTTCCAATCAGTTGTAACGTTGATGGTAGGGAAGTCACCACAGCCTTGGTATCCGTCAGGATTCTGGAATCCAGCACCAAATTCACCAGCTACAGAACCCTTGATTTTCATCTTCAAGTGATAGGACTTACCATTCTCGAAAGCGAAACCTGGTTCATAGCAAACCTGTGCATTCCAAGGTTTTTCCTTGGCTGCGTTGTTACCAACCTCACAAACACCATTTACAATCTTTGGCGCATTATCCATACCCCATCCACCAAGGTTCTGACCATCATCAAAGGTAAGATGCCCAACACTTACAGGGATATCAACAGCACCCGCACCAGCGACATTACCAATCTTATAGGAGATTTCTACCCAAGGAACTTTGGTCCAGTGAGAAATATCATTTTCATCAAAGGTAGAGTTTACTACAAGATTATGGTCAGAGCCCTTTTCCTTCAATACAAAATTATCAAAATAGAGAGTACCGCCAATCTTTCCGAAACAGAAACGCATACGGTCAATATCCGCATTCGGCGTAAAAGAGAAGCTATTATCAATAGCACTTTCAGCTACAGTAAATGAACCTGCTCCATACTGTGTATCAGAACCATCTTTCTTACCAGGCCAGAAATCAATCGTTCCAGGATTAGTTCCCCTTACATTAAGTGAAATCTCGTAAGTTTTACCTGCTTGAAGAGGTTTATCCAGATCATAGTAGATTTCATATTCCCAGGTATCTGTCTTAGGAGCACCAGCCGTGATGATAAGTCCAGGATTCTTCTCAGCAGGAGGCAACTCCTTATCCTTTATCAGCTCATTCAGATACTTGCTAGGCTGCTGAGCATGCCAGGCTAGCGTATGACCATAAACTGTTAACCCTGCATCTTCTGCTGCACGTACAAAGGAAGATACCTTACTGAAATCCATCACACCCTGGTCGTTGACACAGGAAGCCATCTTCATGGCATTGCCTGCAACAATCTCATCAAAGTTATGGGCTGCAAGACGGAAGAGAGGACCCTGCTGGTTGAACTCGTCCACGCCAAGTGCAGCACTAATCTTAAAGCCAGGATGAGCACCACGATCCAGATACTCCTTCAATGGCGCATAGTCGTTGAGGTACTCATACTGAGCGATGGTCTGAGGCTTCTCTACGTCATATTTCCAGTCATCCCAGTCTGCACAGCTGCCCAAAACAAATGGGCAGACCAGTGCAGATATAATATATTTATTTACTTTCATACTACTAAATTCATTTTCATTAGTTTGTTACGAAATTACTTCCATGACTCAAGCTTGTTGCCACGACTCATCATAGACATCACATAGTCGGCAGAGATGGTCCATGTTTTCTCGTGCTCTGCATCACCAGCATTGGTCACAACAGTAGCATTAAACTTGATCTTCAGACAATCAGCCATGCGGTTCTTGTCGCTGAAATCCTGAATGCCACGTGGAGCAAAAGTACCATTACCGATCACCTTGCCATCCTGAAAAACCTGACAGTTTTCACCATTGAATGCCAGCGTCAAGGTCAACTTCTTAGTTGCATCAATCTGGCTCCAGCTATGCGTTGCATCATCATGCTTCCACTCCTTTACAGGATAAGAGAAAGTGATGGAAGATGTGTTGAAATCTACAGTTGAAACCACATCCAGGGCATCCTCATTCTTGTGGGTAATGGTCTTCAGATCCTGGATATTGGTAGTTCCTGTCTTGCAATACAGACCTGAATACTGATTCTTGTACTTCACACAGAGCAACTGGTAGTTCTGCTTTTCAAGGATAGCATCACCAGTGAGGGAAGAAACGAGTCTTACTGGCAATACATAGTGTGTAGTAGCAGCCTTTGGATCGTTGAAGAAGGCATCAGTAAGATGCACTGTTGTACCACCAATAATCTTTCCCTTAGGGATAGTCAGGGTATTAGGATCCTCCAGGGTATAGTAGGATTCGGGGAGCACCTCCATACCACTGCCTTCTGGCAGAAGAGATGGATCTATCTGATAGCTGATCTTACAGTCCTTGGTATTCTTGTAGCCACCACCCCAAGTTGCCTGCAGCTTGAACTGATGAGCATTGTCATCGGTGTTTACTGCATCATCGTCATTACCGAGGGTGATAACGCGGATAGGTGCCTGCATAGAGAAATATACAGATATCTTACCGTTGTTGCCACCATTGGCTGTTCCTCCCTGAAGACTATCTTCCCAATCTCCGTTTGAACAAGAGGTAGAAAGACCAGCTACCAAGGCAAGTCCCATGATTGCAGTTCCTATTTTTCTGAATGTTTTATTCATATTCTTCATTTTTTCTTGTTATTACCAAATGTTGTTCTTTTTACCATCCTGCGTTCTGAACGAGTGATGGGAAATTAAGAATCTGGTCGTATGGCACAGGACCATAGAAGGCATTCTCCTTGAAGTTACGTGTTTCCACTGAGATTGGAGTATATTTCTTGCCAGCCTCTTCGTTGGTGATGCTCATACCCTTTGCCTCCTCTGTGAGGTTAGCCTTCCAGCGACGCAGATCCCAGAAGCGGAAGCCTTCGAAGCAAAGCTCGATGCGGCGCTCGTTTCTGATCAACTCACGCATTTTTTCCCTGGTCTGTGCGCACTCTTCCAGGTATGGATCTTCACCAAACTCTCCCAAGCCTGCACGCTCACGGATTGCCTTGATTACATCGTAGGCTGAGTAACCTGTGCCACCCTTAGGACCATAAGCCTCATTAGCTGCCTCGGCATAATCCAGATAAAGCTCTGTGTAACGGATGCGGGCTGTATAATGATAAGCCTTGCCGTTTACCGTAGGATCCAGGTTGATGTCCTGACGGAGGAGTTTCTTCATATAGTAACCTGTGCGGGTTGACTTGGAAACGTCCTTGTTGAGACCATCGAGATTAGTAGCATTGTCTGCCTGTGTATTGATGACGGCATTTCCTGAACCGGCAGTCTGTCCGTTATAGATAATGTACTTAGCCAGACGTGGGTCACGGTTTGCGTATGGATTAGCTGGGTCATATTCGCTCTTGGCATCTGTAATAGGATAACCGTTGGCAGCAGGGAATGCATCTACAAGATTCTGGGTTGGATTGATACGACCCTGACCATAGATTGATGGTGGGTAGTACTTGGTCTCCAAATCATTGTTCTCGCTCTTCTCTGTACGCCAGAGTACTTCCTTAGGACATTCTGCCGCTGTAAGATCATTCATGTTTGGGTCTGCATACCACTCCAAACCATTTGTATCAATGCCTGAAATGCCGCCATTGAGGTCGAGCACTGCCTTAGCATATTGGGCTGCCTGCTCGTAGGTTACGCCGCTGCCACTGGCAAAGGCTGGAGATGCAGCCATCAATGTAGCCTGTGCAAGAACGGCACGGGCGATACGACCACTTAAGCGTCCGGCGAAGTTGGTACCAAGTACACGATTGTAAGTAGCCTTTGTAACTGTATAGGATTTGCCAAGGCAATTAACGGTCATCGTCTCGTTATCGGTATCCTTGTAGTCAACAGGGAGTACGCGTACAGCCTCTTCTGCATCCGCAATGAGCTGCTTCATGCAGTCGGCATAAGAAGCACGCACCTCCAGGGAATTGAAATCTGAGCTTACATCCGTTGGCTCAAGAATATTAGGCACACCGAGGAGTGTTCCATTGGCAAAACCACCATGGGCACGGAGCAGATAGTACATGAAGATTGCTCTCAAACCCTTGGCCTCGCCGATATAACGCTGCTCATACATGGCACGCACTACCTCATCGCTGTTCCAGTTTACCTTATCCACATTGGCAAGGAAGAGGTTAATATACTGGATGGCTGCACGACAGTTGCGCCAGGTTTCCACCGGATTGTTGCTTGAAGTCCAGCTATCTACGCCAGTCATCTTGCGGTAGCTGTCGGTAGCGTCGTTACTCACGGCATCGTCTGTAGCGACATCATTGAATGAGTAAGAGCCGTTTGGCAGACGGGTATAGGCGTTGCCAAGCACACCATCAGCATAGTCAGGATGGTCGTACATATACTCGAAACCCAGATGGTTTTCGATGGCAGGCTCGAACATATCGTCGCAGCTTGTCAGTCCTATCGAAAGAGCCAGTCCGAGCACCACTCCACCAATTTTATATTTTGATAGTAAGTTATTCATCACTTTTGTCATTTTCGTTATCTTAATTTTCTATATTAGAACTCAACCTTTGCACCGATGGTGAAACTGCGGGTTTGAGGAGCAGAACCTACATTGCGTTCCATCTGCTTGCGCTCACCGGCTATCGTCAGGAGGCTGCTGCCATTGACATATACCTGCAAGCCCTTAACCAAGCTATTGTCTCCGAAGAGAGACTTGTTGAAGTCGTAGGTAAGCTGCACGCGGCTCAAGTCGATACGGTCTGTAGAATACATCCAGTAGTCGGAAGCACAGAAGTTGTTGTCACCACTCTGTGTTGTCAGACGAGGATAGGTGATAGACTCACCGTTCTTGTATTTACTCTCTGTCCAGGCACCGAGTACCACATCACTGTACTTACGCTCACCGTAAACCCAGTTGTAGGTATCGTCCTTGAGAGCATTGCCACCAAACTGCCCTGTCAACATGGCGAAGAGAGTGAAGTTTTTGTACTTCAAGGTAAGATTCATACCACCGGTGAACTTGGCGCTCCAGCGACCGATAACCACGCGGTCCTTGCTGTCGATGATATTATCTCCATTCTGGTCCTTGTATCTCAGATCACCTGGCTTTACTGTACCGAAAGAGCTCTTGACCTTATCATTGTCAATTTCATCCTGACTGTTGTAGTAGCCTAAGCACTCATATCCCCAAAGGGCATCAGTGAGCTTGCCTTCTGTACGCATGTAGTCATACTCTACATTCTCTGCAACCTTCAGGTTCTTTGAACTGTTGGTCTGTCCGAATGCCTGGATACCATATTCGAAGTCTCCCACCTTGTCTTTGTAACCGAGAGAGAAGTCAACACCTGTGCGGCGATTCTTACCATAGTTGATGTATGGCACGAATGTAGATACAGGCCAGTAGGTATGCATATAGCTTGGATAGATGTGATCTGGCTGAGCGAGCAAGCCATCAGTCACCGTGTTGTAGTAGTTTACGGCAAAGCTGAGTCGGTTACTGAACAAGGCACCATTCAAACCTACGTTGAACTCCTTGCGCTTGATGAAGCCCAGCTTGTCGTTACCACCACGCTGCGAGTCGGAAGTCTGGATGCTGTTGTTGGCGTCAGACCATCCCCACCATGTGCCGGTAGCCGTGAAGATATTCTCATACATGAAGTACTCTTTGATATCAAGATCCTGGTTCAAGACGGTATAACCTGCAGTAAGACGGAGGTCATTGAGCCAGTTTACATCCTTCAGGAAATTCTCTTCAGAGAGTCTCCAGCCAAGAGTTGCCGATGGAGAGATGGCATTGCGGTTGCCCTCAGGAAGCTTTGCCGAATGTACCACATTGGCTGCCAAGTCGGCATAGTACTTATGTGCATAGTTGTATGACACGAGAAGTCCCAGGTTGGCATTGCTTACCTTGTGATACTCACCGCTGACGGTCTGCTGATAACCATTGGCGAGCAAGGTGGCATTGACATTGTGATTGCCGAAGGAGTTAACGTAGTCAAACTGTCCGGTCCAGGCAAGAGTCTGGCGCTCTGCTGAGTTGCTGGAGTTCAGCGTTCCCGTATGCTTATCCTCGCCATACTGTGTGACGGAACCGATAATCTGCTTGCCGTCAAACTGTGTCCAGTTGACACCGAAGGTTGCATAACTATCGTTCAAGGATGTTGTGTATGACGTAGAATAGTCAACCGCAAACATGGTCTTGAAGCTCAATCCCTTCAGCAAAGAAGAGAGATCAAACTTGACACCAATATCAAACTGCATCTGGCGGGAAGTCCAGGTGTTGTAGCCTGCTGCATACATATCTGCGAAGGCATTGGTCTGGTCTTCCTGTGTAGCACCCAGGAAATACTGTCCGGCTGGCAATCCCGCAGGATTGGTGATGATATTTCTTGAGTTATTGATGAGAGCCAGAGAATTGGCATCCATCGGGTCAAGATAAGACAGCGGGATGAATGGAGCCACACGGTTAGGACGCAATGTAGAAGCTGCCTTCCAGAATTCGCTGTTTGAACCATGCTGGTTATAATAGGTAGCGTTGGCATTCACCCAACCAGAAGCCCAGTCAGCGAGCTGGAGGTCGATGTTACCACGTACGTTCAGGCGGTCGGTATAGTTGTTCTTTCCTTCACCGAAATTCAGGAAATCACCCTCGCGGTAGTAGCTCACGTTGGTATAGAACTGTGCAAACTTACCACCACCTTCGAACTCAGCCGTCACATCGTAGCGAGACTTGGTCTTCTTGAGATAATCAGAATTATAGAACTGCTGGTTTGGATAACGGTAAGGATTGGTACCTGCAGCCGTGTTATAGATGTCTTCATCTGAATATTTAGCAGAAAGACCATCATTGGCAAGAGCCTGATTGTAAAGCGTCATATACTGCGCACCATCGAGGTAGGTAGGATAAGACTTCGCTACACTCATCTGATAGTTGGCACGGGCGCTTATCTTCAGCGGTTCAATCTTACCACGCTTTGTTGTGATGAGGATAACACCCTTTGCAGCACGGCTACCATAGAGAACAACGGCAGAAGCACCCTTGAGGAAGGTAATGTCTTCTATCTCCGTTGGCAAAACATTGTTTGCATCACGTGGCACACCGTCAATCAGCACGAGTGCATCACCCTGGTTCCACAGCGACCCGTTATAACCTGCAGCCAAAGCCTGCATATTGTCGAGGCTATAGGTATTGTAGTTCTTCTCCAGCAGATTCTTCACCTTGACCGTGCTGACAGGAGTGATTACATCACGGGCATCCGCCTTGCGGAATGCCACGTTGATGGTGTCTGCTTCTGTGGCATCCTGTGCCATCACTCCTTGTGCAGAGAGAGCGAAGAGGGAAACCGGAAGAATCGCTTTATATCTTGAAATTATGTTGCTCATAATTTTTCCTTCTTTATTCTTTTAATTGTTTTCTTGATTCACACTCTATTACCAACCTGGATTCTGGAACATCTCAGGATAGATACTGGTGTCTTTCTTCTTCAGAGGCATCCACCAGTGCTTGCTTGTGAAGTGGCGGGTAAGAATGGTCTTCTGCTTGAAACCGGAAACCTCGGTGTTCTGTGGATTCTTTGGATCAAACTTTCCTGCACGTACAAACTCCTGCGATGTCTTGATGTTGTATGGTGCCTTGTCGAGAAGCAACCAGCGGCGCAGGTCGTTGAAACGATGACCTTCGAAAGCAAGCTCTACGGCACGCTCGCGGCGAACCTCATCCATGAACTTGTCCTTGTTGCCAGTAAACTTGGCTGCTACGCCTTCTACTCCGGCACGCTCGCGAATCTTGTTCACTGCATCGAGAGCTGTGAGTGAGCACTTGGCTGAAGCGGTGGCTCCACCTACGGCTGCACAAGCCTCGGCATACATCAGGTAACAGTCGGCAAGACGCAGGTAAGGCACATCAATGTACAACTTGTTATAAGTATTACCCATATCATAGTTGTTGGCGATCATAGGAATGAACTTATAGAGCAGGTAACCAGTGCGGCTCTCGTTGATATCGTCACGGTAAGTACCATCTGTATAGAGGTTGGCATATCGGTTGGCTTCCGGTTCGATGGCTCCCTCTACCACCTTTACTCCATCATATACGATGTCGTGATAGAAACGTGGGTCACGGTTCTTCCAAGGATGGGTTGGGTCGAAACCAGACTCTGGGTCATCGAGAGGAAGACCATTCGCCATACCATAATAGTTTACGTAGTTGGCTGTAGGCTGTGAGGCTGCCTGACCACCTGTAAGAATCTGACCGCCAAACTCGGTGAACACTCCGAAGTGAGAGTTCTGCCATGCATCGGCTGGAATATCACGGAGAATATTCTCGGTAGAACCTGGAGGAAGCATGTTCTTGTTCCAGGTATAGAACAGATCTGAGTAATCAGCAAAATCCACGAGCTTGTACTGGGTCTGTCCTGTCTCAACAAGAGTAAGGAGTTCGCCAAGTGCCTCGGCAGCCTGCTGTGCATAGTTGGTATCGTAATCGTAGGTGCTGGCATTGCCGTTTACGTTCATCTTGTCATCGCAGTTCTTCACCAGTGGAGAAGCTGCCCACAAGAGTGATTTGCCTTCATAGGCAAGTGCGGTAATCTTGTTGATGCGGAAGCCATTCTTGCCTAATGTATTGCGACCAACAGAAGACTTATCCCAGTCGATAGGCAGAAGCTCTGCAGCCTCACGGAAGTCTTTAGCAGCCTTCTCGGCACATGCCTGACAGGTTTCACGAGGAAGAGTCATTGGCTGGTCGGCAGCTATGGTATGATCAATATATGGCAGACCACCGAAATACTGGATCAGCTGGAAATGAAGCCATCCACGGAAGAAGAGCAACTGACCCTTGATGGTATTCTTCTCCTCCTGGGTGGCAGCCGTCATCAGGTTCATATTCTCCAGACCCAGATTTGCCTTACGGATACCGTACCATGCAGCCTTCCAGAGACCACGCTTGAAACGGTCATTAGGATCAAACGTATCAGCCTGATCCATGAAGCATGCGCCCCATCCGTCAAACTCTTTCTGCCAGCCCCAGAAGTCACCCTGGTCAACCTTGTAGCCCATGAGGTAGTCGTAACCCACAGCCTGGATATCATCCTCACCCCAGTTCCAGCACGTTGTCCAGTAACTCTTGGAGAAGTCAGGAATACAGAGATAAAGCTCCTCTGTAAAGCCCTGGAAATTCTTGAAATTCTTGAAAGCAGCCTCTGGAGATACATCCGATTCTGGTGACTTGTCAAGATAGTCTGTACAGCTGGTAGTCAGGGCGAGAGAACATCCCAATGCCAACGCCAGGCAGGCAGACTTATATTTAGAAATTATTCTTGTCATAATAAATAATGTGTTATATTAACGCTGTTTACAACTCTAACTTGATACCGAAGTTGATACGCTTCATTGTAGGGTATGCACCCTGAGAAGCAAGACCTGTACCGGCGAAGTTCGACTCACGGTCGTCAGGCATATCTGTCCAGAGGAAGAGGTTGTTACCATTTACATAAACCTTCAACATCGAGAGACCGAGACTCTTGATCCATCCGTCATTCCAGGTATAAGCCACCTCCAGGTTCTTCAAGCGACAGAACGAACCGTCGTAGAGGAAGCGGGTACCCTCATAGTAACTTGGAGTAGAGTTCATGCGGAGTGAAGGAATACCGTTTGGCGTTGATGGTGACCAGTAAGCACCCTCCTTGAACACCGTGTGAAGGTATGGCTTAGGCAGTGAGTTGAATGATACATAGCGGCTCACGTTGTTTACGCCATAGAACTGTGCATAGATGCTGAATCCCTTGTAGTCAATACCGATAGTGGCATTGTAGGTGTTCTGAGGAGTACCTGTAAAGCCATAAGGCGCACTATCATTAGTATCAATCACACCGTCACCATTGAAGTCGGTGATGATATACTGACCAGGCAACTTCTGGTTGTCGTTGGTATTATGAGGAGTCATTGCGATGACATCATCCCAAGACTGTGCAGTACCATTGTCGAGATAGCTCTTGCCCTCCTCCTCCTGTCCGATGGAGAATCCAACGTTCTTCTGGTATGCAGGAAGCAACTCTGGGTCGTCATGCTCGGTAACAACATTTTTTGCATGCGTCATGTTCATATTGGCATAGGCATGGATACCGTTGGCAAAATCATACTTCAGACGAACTTCCAGCTCATAACCTGTGGTCTTGGTTCTACCCTTGTTAATGTAAGGAGCAGAAGTACCGAAATAGGAAGGCACCGAACGGCTGCCGCCGGCAATCATGATGTCGGAACGCTTCTCATTGAAGAATTCAAGCGAACCAGCTACGAGACCTCCGAGGAAAGCATAGTCGATACCGAAGTTCTGTTTGATGGCCTTCTCCCAATGGATATCTGGGTTACCTACCTTTGCTTCCTTATACCAGGTGTAAATAGATTCGTTGTTTGGGTTGGTTGAATCAAGATGGGTCTTGCCACCATAAGCCCAAGTGGTCTGGTAGAGCCAGCGTTCCCATACATTATCCTCACCAATCTCTCCATAAGAGTAGCGAAGCTTGAGGATATCAATCAGATTTCTACCGAATACCTTTGTTTCAGCCACAGGCTTGAACCATTTCTCGTTGGCTACGTTCCAACCGATAGCACCAGAATTGAAGAAGGCGAAACGATTGTTCTTGGAGAACTTCTCTGAACCGTTGTAGGCACCGTTATACTCGAACATGTAGCGATCGTCATAATTATAGGTGGTACGGAATGCCCAGTCCTCACGGTAGTTGGTAAACTCAGAACCCATAGCACGCTCAGAGCGGTTGAATACGCCCATAGCTGTTACATCGTGCTTGCCAAACTTGCGTCCCCAATAGAGCTGTGCCTGATAGAAGAGGTTACGCTGGGTAAGACCGTTGTTGAGCGCACCAGGATCAGTAGTCCATGCGATGGTCTCCGTAAAATCGAAGTTGTTGTGTCCCGCAGGCTTCTCCTTATAGGTTACCACACCCGTTAAAGGGTCGATATACTTATACTGGGCTGCATGATTGAGGTCATTGACACCTCGGTTTGCCTCCACAAACACGTTATCCCAAGATACGATGGCAGATGCCTTCAATCCCTTAGTAATAAAGGAAAGATCCTGCTCGAGCGTAAAGTCGGTGTTGATACGGGTTGTGGTGGTTGACTGCTCACCATGAAGTGCAAGATTGGTCACAGAGTTAGGAGAGCCTTGATCATCTCTAGGGAAATAGCCCCAAACACCATCGCTATACTGTGGCAGGAAGGTATCATGAGGTGCTGAGTAAGCTGCCTGCCAGAGCTGGGACTCAGCCCATGAGCCTTTCTCCAAACCATAAGGTGACTTGCGGATACCATGGCTACCCGAAAGGTTTGCCTTCAGCGTGGTAGTCTTGGTGAGCTGGAAGTCGAGATTGGAACGAACGTTGATACGGTTGAATCCGTAACCACTGGTATAACCACGATTGTTATTCCACTCGCGGAAGAGGTCACCCTCGTGCTGATAGTCGATGGCTGCATAGTACTTCACAGCCTTGGTACCACCTGCGATGTTCACATTGGCATTGTAAGACATGGCGTAGTCCTTGAAGAGTTCCTTCTGCCAATCTACATCAGGATAACGCTCGCTCATCAGCAATCCGGTCTCCGGATCGATACTACCTGCAGGAGCATTATAGTTGTTGATGAAGTCGGTAGAGCGGATGTCACCCCAGCTTGAAGGTGAGAGTCCCAACTCATGCTTGATTGCCTGGTTCACATAATAGAGCGCATCGGCAGAACCGTAGGTCTCAGGCAACTTAGACACCAGCTTGATCGCAGTGCTTGCACTGGCAGAAATCTTAGCCTTGCCTTCTGTACCACGCTTGGTGGTAATCAGGATGACACCATTCGCGCCCTTCACACCATAGACGGCGGTGGCAGAAGCATCCTTCAATACAGAGATAGACTGCACGGAATGGATATCCACACTCGACATAGGGCGCTCGATACCATCCACAAGAATGAGAGGGTCGGAAGAGTTCCAGGAGCTCACACCACGAATCACAATCTTAGGATCCTCATCACCAGGCATACCTGATGAAGATGATGTAATCACACCAGGCAGATTACCTGTCAGGGCAGAACCGATGTCAGAAACACCACCTGCGCGTTCCAACACCTTACCTGTGGTCTGGGTAATGGCACCTACGACAGATGCCTTCTTCTGCTGACCATAACCAACGACTACAACTTCGCCAATGGCATTGTCGTCTTCCATTGAGAGTTTGAACTCTCTCTTCTTACCGATCTTTACTTCCTTGGTCTTCATACCTACGTATGTAAATACGAGGATAGAATTCT